>Ga0007836_1000083_pt1 | contig 22859 bp, 18 predicted proteins | sample CryBogCBE23Oct07_FD_71205 | JGI IMG/M metagenome (GOLD analysis project Ga0007836, IMG submission 71205) | Freshwater microbial communities from Crystal Bog, Wisconsin, USA - CBE23Oct07 | ecosystem: Environmental > Aquatic > Freshwater > Lake | place: Crystal Bog, Wisconsin, USA | collected...
AGCATTTGTACTCTATCCATTATTGATATATAAATTATTAATAAGGGCTGTATTGCTAGCATCCACCGTTGTGTTGTGATTGATAAACATGTTTGATATTGTATTGGATGTTGAACAAAAGCTTAGGTTAGTGCCAGACTTATAGGCAATATTAGCTTGTGAGAAGGTAATCCAATTACCTACAACTTTAGTAACTGTTGTTCCTGCTGCAACACCTTTTCCTATAACTAAATTACCTACACTGATGCTACCACTGTTTATTGCCCCCAAATAGGTACTTAAAGAAGTATTCTGCAAACCTCCAAAGGTGATAAAATTAGCAGGGCGATTAGAAGATGGTCCTCCACTTAGTTGTATGCAATTAACATTTCCATTTATGTTTAGGGCGGTTACATAAATTGATCCAAAACCAAGCCCTGCTCCATTTAGTGGCATGCCCACATATATGTTTGAAGCACTTTGTAGCTCGATTATATTATCATTTCCTAATTGACTACCAAAAGAAAGCGTGGCATTTGTACTAGCACTTGCTATAAAAACAGCAGCAGGGGTGCTCGTATTTGTACCTATTTGAAGTGTTGAACTAGCACCATTAATTGTTACAGAATAGATGTAAGCATTTGCAGGAATATTACCACCCGAAATGGGCTGCCCAACAGCAGGTGTGCCTATTATATTAGCAGCATTAAAGGTTATAATACTTGCATTGGCACCCCAAGTAACCCCTGTTATTTTATTAGGGACTGAGAAAGTTAAAGTGCCCGTTCCCGCAGAAGCCGCAGCAGAAAGTACAAATTGTGTTGAATTTGTAATGGATGCAATGGTAGTATTACCTGGTATAAAAGCGCCACTTACATACTGCCCCTTTGCCAATAATGCGGTTGATGCAACCGTAACTGTTGTAGAAGCAGTGGTGGTTACATTGGCAATTGTTGTAATGATAGAACCAATAGTAGTCTTTGCTATAAACTGTGTATCTACCGTTGCTGTTGCAACAGTCTTTGCTGCATTGGCAGGTGCTACCGTGGCATTTATCCAATTGCTACCATCATAAGTTTGCCAGTTATTGGGAGAACTAAAGGTTGCACCCGAAGAAGATGTTCTATAGTCGCCAACGGTAATGGTTTGCCCAAATCCAGAATAAACGATTACGAATAGTAAACTAAGCGTGAAAGACCATCTGCTTAATAGTTTATATGCAATTCTTGAAGTGTTAAAGGTGTTCTCCATAAATCTATTATTTGTAAAAAGAAAATACGCCCACGTACGTTTTTTTAATTCCAACGGGCTAGGAACAAGGATGAGACTATTTGCAATTGTTAGCATATCGTTTATTACTTGGTGTTCCTTAAAAAAAAGCCGTGGTAAAATAACACCTAGGTGTATTTATTCACGACTTTTATCTTGCATCAACATTTGTCTTTTATTGTTTCTCTATGCTAATTGTTTTTACAACCTCACCCATCAAAATAGTTAATAAATAATAGCCTTTAGCTAATGAAACAGTATTATTTACAGCCAAATGGTTTGAACCTGCTTGAAGCGTATACTTCTTAGTGATTAGTATTCTTCCATCTGTAGAACTAATCATTAATGAAGCATTTGAATTGGATGCTGAAGTAATATCAATTATCAAATTACTTTTAAAAGGATTTGGTGCAACTTTAATAATAGTGCCCTTATCGATAACTGCTACCTTAACAATCTTGCTGTAAGTGTACTTGCCATCCTTATCTATTATTTTTAAACGATAATAATACACAGATACCGTTGCTGTTGGTAATACATCTGTTAGCTGATAAGCAGCAGCAACTGTGGCTCCTTTAGCGTTTACCGTAGCAACTCTACTAAATACCAAGCCATCAATGCTACGTTCTACCACAAAACTTAAAGCATTTACTTCGTTAGCCGTTACCCAATTACAACCTACATTATTACCAGAAATTAGGGCAGCAGTAAAGTTCTTTAATTGAACAGGTAATGGCTTGGGTGTAAAAATGGTAACATTATTGGTAGTATCGCTGTAGTTACCCAATTTATTTAAAGAGCGTACGTAATAAACATACCCCTTGTTGGGTTGCAAAGCCGAATCTTTAAAAGTGGTATCTGTTACAATGGCAATTAAAGAATCGCCCCTATAAATACTGTAACCATTTACCAAAGAATCGGCAGATGCATTCCACGAAAGAGTTATTTTATTGGTATCGTTAGCTATTCCACTCAATAAAACAGGCTTAACAGGTGCAATATTATCCATCCAAATAGTTTGATAAACTGGTCCTGCTGCATAAATACCTGTAGAAGCACCTGTAGTGCCTATTTGGTAAGCACCAACCGTAATTGGAACAGGGAACTTTGCATTTGCATCTAGTTGCGTAATTACCAATTGACTGCCTATTATAACCGCTGGGCCACTCCTCACAAAATATTCTACTTGCAAACCAGAACTAGCAGTAGCATTTAAGGTGATAGAACGTGTATTTACATCGATATTATTTACTTTAGGAAAAGTTATAACCTGACTCTTTAGTCCTAGTAATGTACTTTGAGTTCTATCCAATCTAACGTTTCTAAGCGAGGCAGCTACCGTATCATTACCTTCTTTGTATAATGAAACATAGCTTTGAGTGTAACCACCTGGACTAGCCGAAAATCTAGTATATCTAAGTTTAAAATTAATATACCCATTAGCGTCTACACCTAAATCCTTATAACAGCTTGCATTACAACGCGTTTTTACTGGCAAGTTTGTGATAGGTAAATAAGTTACATTGGTATCTAAAAGTTGTTTAGTACTCAACTTCATCGGAACTTTTAGGGAGTCTTTGGTATTGGCAGAAGCGGTATCAATAGGCCAAGGTTTATCGAAAGATGAAACCTTTAGTCGCATTGTATTTGTACTATCTGTAAACTTGATGCCATCATTTTTATGATAACTGTACACTGCCTCAAATAATGTATCTGGTGTTCCGTCCAATTTAAGAATGGTGAATTGCTCCACCTTTTTAAAATAATCAGTTGTTGCCACCTGTTCGCAAGTACGCGCCAATTCTTCATCAAAATACCATTCTGTTCCTTTTTTATTACCTGTAAAGGAATTGTAAGGTGCGGGTGCAGTGTATTTACCTGTTGTTTTTGCATTAAAATAGTTTTGATCTACTAGCCAACCTTTAGTAAAATCTAATGACTTTAAAACTGGTTTCACCGTTGGGTCGGTTGGGTAAACGTCTGGTAATCTTGCTGCACAAGCTTTATCAATAAACATGGCTACAATGTGCAAAGCACGAGGCATGGCATTAAAGTGTCCTTCATAAATATCTTTTAAGCAACCTCCATACTCCATACCTGGCTTATAAACACCTGTACCATCATCATTCCTGTAAATGCCAGTAAAGCCAGCACCTACGCTTGATGTTGTAGGGCGCATTCTTCCAGTGCCATTTTTAAACATTCCATCAATGGTTTCTGGCAAATTACCTTGTGCATAAAACAAAATGGGCACATCTTTCATCGTATTATTTGGAGCAGGGGTAGAAGAACTTCCTCCCACTTTATAGTAGTTGTAAATATTTGGCACGCCAGATTTGATAGGGATAGCAGCAATACATTTAGTGTTATCTCTCATAGCCACATGAAAAGGAAAATCCATATAAGCAGAATGTGCCATTGGAATAAATGGTGAATTAACCAATTCGGGATGGTTACTCATCACAGCAAAAGCATGTATGATACTATCCATTTTTGCAGCAGCTATTTGGCGAGTAAAATCGAAGCTTAAATTGTTTGGAGGAGCTAATAAAGAGTCCCTAAAAGTATTTAATATCAAAGAAGCTAACCCCCACTTTTCCGCTACTTTTCTTACTTCTGAATATTCCTGAATCTGACGTTCAATATTATTATTAATACAAATCATGATACCCTTCACCACTTTTGTATTTGGAGGTATCCATAAATAAGCTCCGCTCGTCATATCGCCTGCTTCACCCACAAAATATTGGTATACCGAATTAATATCTTCTGGTTCAGCTATTTTTTCACTTGTAGATAAGGTGCTATTTTTATTGATTGAATCAGTAAAGATTACTTTAATTGAATACCCTTGGTGATAATCTGGTATCATTAAGGGTATAGAAGTGAGGGTAACTGTTGAATGATGCCCAATAAATAACCCTGCGCTAATGCTAGCGTCTTTTACATTTCCAAAACCATCCAACAACTGTACAATCAATCTTCCTGTGGTATCGTGTTGCGGGTTATTATTTTTAATATCTGTAGTAATGGTTAGGGCACCCGTATTGATTCCAAAGTCGTTAACCATCGCTCCATTTTGCCAATACTTTGTATTTAAAACCAATATTTCACCACTTACTGCTGTTTGTGCAGTCCAACCGCTATATAAACCATAAGTACCCATTGAATCTTGTGGTAGTAATTCTATATATAAATACTTTCCTATTAATGAAGAATCTACAGAATAAGAAATTCCCTTTGAAGCCGTTGTTACCCCTGTAGCAATTTTTTTATAGTAGCCTAGATTAAAAGAATCGGAAACATATACGGTATAAAAGGTGCCTTTTTCAGGGATGTTGGTAGGGCTGTTATAGGTATAATTAACCTGAATTGTGGAAGTTGCTGCCACCGATCCTGTTTGTCTGATTGAATTAATTAGAGCGGGGCCATTGTGTTGCGCCACAGGTGAAGGCGTTACAACCGTAACGGGAGTGCCTGTAATATATCCTGAAGCTGTTGCAGGATAAACCCTAAATGCTAGGTACTTACCTATATCATTTCGCGTAATATCATAAGACGCTTTAATAGCATTAGGAATAACGGTAAAAGGACCGTTTGCGCTTTTTGAAGAAAGCCATTGAACTTTAGTGCCCAATGTATCTGTACCAGTAAGCGTATAGAGACCTGTAATTGTTTGTAATGCAGCCAGTGTTCCATTGATACTTAAATTACTTGCTGCAGGCGAAACATCAGGTAGTGTTAAAGAAATATCATCTATATCAACATAATTATAATGATATAAAGCTTGTAAATCAAAAATTATTTGATTCATTAAAATAGTAGGCGTCGTTGTTTTAATGCTACCACTAATTGATTTAATTAATGAATCATTAGATCCCAACTTTACCGTTCCCGTTACACTTATAGTAGTATCTGAAATGCGACTAATTCTCAGTAGAATCTTATACCAGGTATTATTATTGGGCGTAAGGTTTCCTGTTGGTTTATACACTAGCCCTGTTGGAAGCCTAAGAATACCTTGTAAACCCATTGGTGAGATGGTTGTTGTTGTACTAATAGTATTGTTATCTGCATTACTTACGCCTACAGTACCGCCCAAGCCTATGCGGTTAAAGCTAGGGCAATTAGTAGTATTTGAAGCTAGTGCAAGCTTAGTTGTTCTTACCCTATAGCTAAAAATGAGGTCTCCATAACCAAAAGCAAGGGTCTTTTGTATCTTAATGCCAGCATAACTTGTAGCTTTTGTTTGTCCTGCATTTAAGCGTAGCATCTTGTTGGTAGTGCCAGAATCATATTGAACAGTAGCTATTGATGAAGTGCCAAATAGTTCCCAACCCACTGCTTGGCTGTTAATGGTATCTGCTTCAAAATTATCTGAAAACAATACAGTAGTTTGGGCTTTTAGACTTCCCGTAAATAGAAACAATAGAACAAAAGACAAAGTAGAAAAGGAGTAGTGTAGTAGTTTTTTCATGGCTTGCAACAATAAAATTAATAACTAATTAGGTGTGCAATTTACAGAGCGCTGCAAATTATGGTAGCCTCATTGGGTCAAATGGGGGTTTACAAGTTGCAAAAAAAGGTTTAAATAGCAATGCCAATAAGATAAGGAATGTTTTGTTTTAAGTTCAATCTCCCTTTTGTAAAATAAATAACTTCAGTTAATTTCCTTGTTTAATGCATACTGATAACCATAAGATTTTAAATAAAAGAATGATTAGCTGAGTTAGCTCGTTTTTAAAGAAAGCAGCAATTTACTTTTAGCAGAACCTTATGATAACAATTCTAACTACTCAGGTACTATGACTTTTACATTAATTTATTTCTGCCAATAATTCATATTTAAAGGTAATTTCAATCCTTAACTAGCATTAATACCTAGTTTATCTGGCAAAGTACCCACTTTGTTTAGGAATCCTGATATTTTGAGTGCCTTATAATACACAAAGGGTGATAGATTATGCATAATGGGTGTTAGATTATGCATAATGGGTGTTAGATTATGCATAATGGGTGTTAGATTATGCATAGTGGGTGAGTGATTATGCATAATGCGAGCGAGATTATGCATAATGCGAGCGAGATTATGCATAATGCGAGCGAGATTATGCATAATGGGTGAGTGATTATGCATAATGCGTGCGAGATTATGCATAGTGAATGAGTGATTATGCATAATGAATGATGGATTATGCATAATAGGTGAGGGGCGATGCAAACTACAAAACTGCTTGGGTAAAACAAAAGGGCCTGTTTAGTTACTACTCAAGTGGTTTTACCCTTAGGAATGCAGGGTTTGCAAAAAAGAATTTGAGCGCTTTTAACTAATTTATGCAAATCAAGCGTTGAAATAAATACAGGCAAGTGCCGTAGGTATTAGATATCGGTAGGATAAATTACAATAAAGATGAAGTGCAAGCCCCGTATGTGGGGCGAACTACCAAGTAAAAATGATGAACAATCATGTAATTGTTCATATAAAATTTGGCAAATAACATACCTATAGTACTTTAATCGTTGCATTCATTAATTGCTACCAATAGATAGTACATAAAGCTTCTTTCAACCCTTGATTTGCAAAGAATAGTAATTAACCATTTTTAAAGCCTTTTGGCTTTTATAATAGGGGTATAGTATTAACAAACCACACCAACTAAGCAAACTTCCCAAACCTATCTTCAACAGCTTTTATGCGATGGTTAAAAATTTTATCTAACTGTCCTTTTACTAAAATAACATTGGCAATATCTCCTAAAAAGCTTAGTGGAACTTTATAATGTACAATATCCGTCATTTGAACTCCTCCTTCAATTGGTTTAAAATGATGTTGGTGATGCCACAAAGAATAAGGGCCAAAGCGTTGTTCATCAACAAAATATTGTTGGGGCGAAACGTGGGTGATTTCCGTCATCCAATACATGGGAATACCTAAAAGCGGACAAACCGTATATTCTATTATCTGCCCTGGATACATAACAGATCCATGGTATTTACTAACAATTTTAAACCCTAGATTGCTAGGTGTAATCTCCTTTAAATTGGCAGGATTACTAAAGAATTCCCATGCAGTTTCTATAGTAACGGGTATATTTTGTACCGTGCTAAAAGAATAAACCTTACTCATTTGTAATTTTTATTCTAACAACAGTTTATAAAGTATTTAGTTTTATATCTCTCTAGTTACCACTAAAATAACATGAAATATTTGTTGAAGTAGTTGTAAATAACCACCCAATTCTATTTTCTATGCCCCATGCCAAAAGTAAAACCTAAGTTAAGTACCATTTCATACGTACCAAAGCTTTGCCTTGCCTTACCTTGGTAAACCTTTAAGCCCGAATAGCTGGCATAATCCAATTTGTTGGTGTATTCTACATAAACCGTCTTAAAGAAAGTGGCTCTCAGTGCTGCTTCGGTACCCACATTCCAACCGCCTATTTGGAAGCCAGGGTTGTTTTCTTTGCCAAAGAATGAGTTTTGTACATGTGGAATTACAGGGCCAATGCCTGCTTTGCCAAAACCATCTATTTTAATATTGCCAGATGTTGATTGGTAAAAATTCCAACGTTTGGTAAGGTTAAATAATAAAAAATTAGCGCCATTGTTTAAGTAGTAGTAGTCACCATTGGCTTCATTAAAAGCCACCGTTGTATCAACTTGTCTGCCATTTAATTTCCCTACTACATGAGCATCTTGATCGGCAAATATGTATTTAGTGTGATCAAAGTTTATTTCCCAACCTAGCCCCCTTTTCTTATTAAAAATATAACCAATTCGGTAATTATACTGTGGTATAGATAAAGCTATATGCAACAAACCTTCATCCCACCCTGGATGATCATGCCCCCAAACGTTTTTAAATTTATAATCATTGCCTAAGCTAGGTTGCATTACATGAACATTACTATGGGTATACCACTCCTTATTATATCCCCAAGAAAAATAAAATTCTCCTTTTCTGGCCTTCTTTTTTTCTTGCGCTTGTAAAGAGAAGGTAATAATAATTGCAACAGATAAAAACAAAAACTTGCGGAAATAAGCCATCATGAAACTTTTAAATTTTAAGAATGTGTGTTGGTTTAAAGACCGCAAATATATAAATGCACAGAGTAATAAAGTTTCTAATAGTTTTACAGGGCAGATAAATGTTTTTAGTTTTGGTTAGTTAAACCTAACTAAAGCCTTTTTTAATGCCTGGAAGGCCAAACAAAAACCTTTAATGCAGCCTTTTTATACTTTTTGTTCAGCTAAAGGGTAGTAGATTATGAATAATGCAAAAGAGATAGTAATTGATAATGACAAAGTTTTTTTGGATGGGCCAAAGCCAAGATTACAAGAACTAAGGTTTGCGTTCTCGGTATTTAGCCAGTTTATAAAAGGGTTTAGAGTTCTGCATTTTATAGGGCCTTGTATCACTGTTTTTGGCAGCGCCCGTTTTGAAGAAGGTAGCGTTTATTATAAAGCTGCCATGGATTTTGGACGAGCAATTGCAAAGCTAGGGCTTACAACTCTTACCGGTGGCGGACCCGGTATAATGGAAGCAGCAAATAGAGGTGCTTTTGAAGAAAAAGGAGTTTCGGTGGGGTGTAACATAAAGTTACCCTTTGAGCAAAAGCCCAATCCTTATGTTCAAAAAAGCATTCAGTTCAAACATTTCTTTGTTCGTAAGGTGTTACTTGTAAAATATTCTTATGCATTTATTATTATGCCTGGAGGCTTTGGAACAATGGATGAATTGTACGAAACGCTTACACTCATTCAAACCAAAAGTATTAATCAATTTCCTGTGGTGTTATTTGGAAAAGAATATTACCAACCCATGATGAACTTTATTTATAAGATGGCAGAGGCAGGAACCATTAACAAGCAAGATCTTAATTTAATGATCTTAACTGATGATGTAGCGGAGGGTATGCGCCACATTCAACAATATATAAAGAACAATTACAACCAAAAACCTATTAATAGAATGTGGTGGTTGTTTGAAAACAAATAATCATGAAAACATTTAAACAGTATGTAATGCCATTTGCTACTTTATTGAATAAGGTAGAAGTAGCTTTTATTACTACTGATGCTTATGCCGCCAATTATTTACAACATCTAATAACTAATAAATTATACTATTTAAACATCTATGCTAGTCTATTGCAAAAGGCCTCTACACATTTCAAGAAACCTTATCAAGAATTAACCTTGATGGATTATGGCTGTGGAAACGGTTTGTTGGCTTTGTTTGCAAAGTATGTAGGCTTTAAAACTGTGGTAGGTTGCGATATAAGTGCACCCTTTTTATTGTCGGCAGAAGCTCTAGGTAAGCATTTAGAAATACCTATTGATAAATGGATGGTTGGGACTGAAACAAATGTAAAAAGTGAATTAAATAATCTATCTATCGATGTTTGGGTGGGTACAGATGTTATTGAACATGTATATAATATTAAGCACCTATTAGAAACCGTTAAAGCAATTAACCCACATATAGTTACAGTTTTTACTACAGCCTCAGTAAATGAAAATCCTTTTAAAAGAAATGCGTTAAGGAAGTTAATGTTAAGGGATGAACTAAAAGATAGTGATGCAGCACAAAGTGGTCATGAACCTTTTGCAGGTATTCCATTTTTAGAAGTAAGAAAGATGATTATAAAGGAAGACTTCCCTACTTTAGATGATAAGATTATTAATAAATTGGCACAACAAACAAGGGGCTTAAATAAGGCAGACATTATTAACCTTATTGAGAACGATTACCTAAAAAACAGAGCCCTTAGCTATGCACCTCCAGATAGTTATAATACCTGTAACCCTATAACAAGTAGTTTTAGTGAACGGCTATTATCAATAGTGGAGTATAAAAAGTTGTATAACGATGCTGGTATGCAACTATTTGTTTATTGTGGTTTTTATAATCAATTTGGAAGCTCTTTTAAAAACAAGCTTTTAGGTATCGTTAATAAAGTAATGGGTTTGTTAGGTACAAAAGGACTCGTTATTACCCCTTTCATACTACTAATTGGCATTAAGGAAACAAAATAATTAGCTTCTCACCTTATATTTACTAAAACTATGTATATGGATATTAAGATTGGAGATTATAACCTGATGAAGGTGCAAAGGCTTTTAGAGTTTGGCGTATACCTAGATGATGGCAAAAAAGGAATACTATTACCCAATAGGTGGGTACCCGACGGTGCAAAAGTGGGTGATGAAATTGAAGTTTTTATTTGTTACGATTCGGAGGATAGACTGATAGCTACTACCTTAAAAAGTAAAGCTAAAGTGGGCGATATAGCTTTACTTACCGTAAGAACGGTTACCCCTATTGGCGCCTTTTTAGATATGGGTTTAATGAAAGATTTATTTGTACCTAGGTCTCAACAAATTAACCAAATGATGGTGGGTTGCGCTTATTTGGTAAAGGTTTATATTGATGACCGTACTAGCCGACTTGTAGGTACTGAATGGTTTGAGAAGTCGTTAAAAAATGATGCATTAACGGTTGCAGAATTAGAAGAAGTTGAGGTAGTGGTATTTAGAAAAACCGAAATAGGATATGCAGTTATTGTAAACAAAGTGCATTTAGGCTTGCTACATAACAATGAAGTATACCGCAATATTGCTATTGGTGATACTTATGAAGGGTATATTAAAAAGATTCATGCGGATAATAAATTAGATGTAGTGCTTGGCAAACCAGGCTATAAAAGAGTAGAAACCGAGTTGGAGAAGATTGTACGTATAATGGAGGAAAGTAAAGGTAGCTTGCCTTACAACGATAAAACTAGTCCCGAAATAATTTATAAAGTATTTGGCATGAGTAAGAAGACCTTTAAGATGGCATTAGGAAACCTTTATAAACAGAAAAAAATAACCATTACCGAACAGGGAATAAGCTTTGTGTAAAGCAATTAATTTAATGACGAGTTATTAATGACGAAATACGATCCATAACTCACTACGCACAATTCATCACTAACAAATCATAACGCTTATTTTCGCGGTCAATATGAAGTCGAAGACAATAAAAAAAGATAAGGTAAACATTATTACCCTTGGGTGTAGTAAAAACTTAGTTGATAGTGAGGTGCTAAGTGGACAACTGCTTGCTAATGAGATTAACGTAGTACACGAGAATAAAAAGCTAGATCATAACATAGTGGTAGTAAATACTTGTGGTTTTATAGATAAAGCAAAAGAAGAAAGCATTAATACCATATTTAATCAATTAGAACTAAAGCGGAGGGGTAAATTAGATAAGGTTTATGTTACAGGTTGTTTAAGTGAAAGATATAAGACCGATCTAGAAGCGGAAATGCCTGAAGTGGATGCTTGGTTTGGCACAATGGATTTGCAGTTAATGCTTAAACAATTTGATGCTAATTATAAAACCGAACTATTAGGTGAGCGACTATTAAGTACTCCTAAACACTATGCCTATTTAAAAATTAGCGAGGGTTGTAACCGCACTTGTTCTTTTTGTGCCATCCCACTAATGCGTGGGCAACATGTAAGTAAACCTATTGAACAATTAGTGGCCGAAGCAGAAGGTTTGGTAAAGAAAGGGGTGAAAGAGGTGATGTTGATTGCACAAGAATTAACCTATTATGGGTTAGATATTTATAAAAAAAGGGAATTGCCGGCATTATTGAATGCCTTGGCCGATGTAAAGGGATTACAATGGATACGTTTACATTATGCTTATCCTTCAAAGTTTCCTTTAGAAGTCTTAGATGTTATGCGTGAGCGTACAAATATTTGCAAGTACCTAGATATGCCATTGCAACATGCTAGTAATAGTATGCTAAAAGCGATGAAGCGAAATATTACGAGGGAAGAAATGAGCGAACTCATAACAGAAATTAGGAAAAGAGTTCCTGGTATTTGTTTAAGAACAACATTGATAGCTGGTTTTCCTGGAGAAACTGAGGAAGATGTTGAAGAGTTAAAAGCTTTTTTAATTGAACATAGGTTTGATAGAGTTGGCATATTTAGTTACAGTCATGAAGAAAATACTTCGGCTCATTTATTAGAAGATGATATTTCTGACGAAGAGAAAGAGTTAAGGGCACAAGAGATTATGGAAGTGCAGCAAGAGATTAGTCTTGAAAAAAACCAAGATAAAGTTGGAAAGATTTTTAAAGTATTGATTGATAAAAAAGAAGCTGGCAGGTGGTTAGGGCGTACAGAATTTGATAGTGTTGAAGTTGATAACGAAGTGATTATAAATAGCAAAAGTAAACTAACTGTTGGTGAATTTGTAATGGTTAGAATTACAAAGGCTTTTGATTATGATGTAGAGGGTGATGTGATTGAGGATGGTGACTAGAGGGTTAAAGAGTAGGATGAGAGGAAATACAGAATAGGGAATAGGATAAGAGGGTTTGAGGTATGGGTATAGATTGAAGGAAGTAGATTAAAGGGATTACGGAACATGGGGATAGATATATTAATGTAATTAGTTAGTTATGGTTGATAAAATTGGTTCGATTTCTATTCCATACGCTGAAGCGGGCTTTTTCTCGAAGCTTGTAACAGATTATTTGAATGAAAAAGAAGAATTAAAAGAATTTTATAAACACCCGGTTTCCATTGAGGGTATTAAAGCATCTATTGAAGAAAGAAAAAGTTTTAATACGAATAGAAAATTATTGGTAGATCAATTAACCAATCAATACAAGGGCATCCAGTTAACTGCCATACAAACCGTTAACCTACAAGCCCTATTGGCAAAGGAAACTTTTACTGTTACTACTGCACATCAACCTAATATTTTTACTGGTCCATTGTATTTCGTCTATAAAATTATTCACGCTATAAAGCTTGCTGATGAGTTAAAAGAACAATTACCTGAATATGACTTTATACCTGTTTATTATATGGGTAGTGAAGATGCCGATTTGGATGAATTAGGAAATATTACTTTAAATGGTGAAAAGTTAATTTGGAACACCAATCAAACAGGGGCTGTTGGTAGGATGAAGGTGGATAAGGGGTTGTTACAAATAATTAAAAGTATAGCTGGTCAAATAGGCATTCATCCTTATGGGAATGATTTAATAAATTTATATGAACAATGTTTTACGATAGGAAAAACTATACAACAAGCAACACTTGAGTTGGTAAATAGCTTATTTGCAGATTATGGATTATTGATTTTAATTCCAGACAATGCTCCATTAAAAGCAAGCTTTAATAAAATTATTAAAAAGGAATTAGTTCAGCAGTTTTCTCATGTTGAAGTTTTAAAAACAGTTAAAGAATTAAGTAAACTCTATAAAGTACAAGCAAGCGGCAGGGAACTAAATCTTTTTTACTTGTTTGAAGATAAAAGAGAAAGGATAGAGTTGAAAGAATTAGCAAGTAATGGCAAATCTTTTACGGTTAGTGTGCTTAAAAAGGAATGGACTTTAAATGACATATTAATAGAACTAAATGAGTTTCCTGAGCGGTTTAGTGGGAATGTAATTTTAAGGGGACTGTTTCAAGAAACCATTCTTCCCAACATAGCTTTTATTGGAGGAGGTGGAGAATTAGCCTATTGGTTAGAACTTAAGGGTGTTTTTGATGCTGCTAATATCCCTTATCCAGTTTTGTTACTTAGAAATTCTTTATTGTTGGTTAATGATAAGCAAGCTAATAAAATAGAAAAGCTAGGATTAACAGAAGTTGATTCGTTTTTATCGAGTGAGGCATTACTTAAAAATGTTGTTCTTAAACATTCTGAAAATAAGTTGGATTTGACTGAAGAAGTGAAGCAACTAAATGAAATTTATAGTCAGTTAAAGAATAAGGTGTCTACGGTAGATGCAACTTTAATTGAACACATAGATTCTTTAGAAAAGCTAGCATTGAAAAAAGTTATTGCACTAGAAAGAAAAATGTTAAGGGCAGAAAAAAGGAAGTTTAAGGAGCATCAACATCAAATTATAGTGTTAAAGCAAAGCCTATTTCCACATAACAACTTACAGGAGCGGGTAGAAAACTTTTCTACTTTTTATGCTTTATATGGTGAAAAGTGGCTTCAATTAATTTACAAAGCTTCATTAACATTAGAGCAAGAATTTTGTATATTAAAGATGTAATAAATAATAAATATGATCGAATATTTAATATTTACTATTATTGTATTTTAAAAGAATGTGATGACTAATAAGAGTTTATGGCCTTCATTTGGCGATGTGCCTGCCATTAAAACACCAAAAATAATATTACAAGAACAAGCTGCTTTTTTGGAAAAAGAAAGCAATAAATATATCATTAGCGAGGTTATTACAACAATTGGTTTAAATAGTAGTAATAAATTAACCCATGTTTTAAGAATAACTGCACCCAAAATAGAAAACTATACAGCTGCTATTGTGCAGTTAGATCACGATTCTATAAAGCTTTATCCCACAACACTTATTTCTCGTATAAAGCCGATGCCTGTTACATATACCATCAATAATGAACAAGAATTATTAGATATGCTTAAGAAGGTTTTTGAGGAAAAGGAAACATTAGAAACTATCAAAAGTCTATTTGCTCAAACTAAAGCAATAGAAGCATTTGCTGCTACTAAATAGATTTGCGGAAGTATAGCGTTTACAATTATCATGTATTTTAAAGCTTAATAAATGTTTAAAGAAAGAACCCTTTTAATTATTTTATTTTGCTCTGTTTTGGCACTATCAACCATTGTGTTGCAATACCTTAATCCATCCGAAAGCTATTTAGATGGAGGAATGATTGCTGCAATATTGCTGACGATACTTGCAAAAGAGGATATTTATACGCAAATTTTTGGTATTGTTGGTATCGTTTCAATTGCATTTGCCACCATGTATCCTAATGATACTATCCCACGGCAACAAATAGTTTTACAGCATTTATTTCCTGCAATTATAGTAATAGTTACTACCATTTCGGTGCTTTATGTTAAGCGATTGTATCGTTCAATTGAATCGGAAGAAAGGCAATTAAACGCATTATTCGAGTTTGCCACCGAGGGGATTATACTTACAAGTAAAGAGGGTAAAATAATATTGTCTAACCCAGCAGCTTTAAAATTGTTTAAGTACGAAAAACACGAACTTATTGGGCAGCCTATCGAAATATTGATCCCATCAAAATATCATCACCACCATCCATCTCATCGGGAAGGTTTTTATCAAGCCCCTTCTAATAGACGTATGGGTAATGCGCGCGATTTATATGCTGTTACTAAAACTGGATCCGAATTTCCAGTAGAGGTTAGCTTAAGCCATTATAAGCAAAAGGGTGAGTTTTTTGTTATTGCTTTTGTGGTAGATATTACTCAACGTAAAAAATCGGAAGCTATATTGTTAGAGCAAAATAATAAGCTAGAACAAGTAACATTGGCTTTAAAAAAATTAAACCTTGAGTTAGAGGACAAGGTTGAACAAAGAACACTGATATTAAAAGAAGCCTTACAACAACTTGAAATTTCTCAACAAGAACTTAGTGATGCCCTGCAAAAGGAAAAAGACTTAAACGAAATAAAATCTAGGTTTGTGTCTATGGCTTCGCATGAATTTAGAACACCTTTAAGTACCATATTATCATCTGCTTCATTAATAGGGCGATATGAAAAAGAAGAACAACAACCCAATAGAGAGAAACATATAAAGAAAGTAAAAGAAGCGGTTAAGCACCTTAATGATTTATTAGAAGACTTTCTTTCTTTAGGTAAGCTAGAGGAAGGAAAGGTGCAGGTGGAGATAGCCTCCTTTAAAGTAAAGGAATTTGTAGAGGAAATAATGGATGAGTTAAGTGCATTTAAAAAAGAGGCGCAAACCATTGCACTAGATTACAATGGTAACGATTGTTTTAATACTGATAAGCGTTTACTAAAAAACATTCTGATTAACCTTTTGAGTAACGCAATAAAATTTTCTAACCCAGATGGTATCATACATTTAATTGTATTGAATGAAGTGGAACTGCTTAAAATATCTATCAAAGACAATGGAATAGGAATTTCGGAAACAGAACAGCAACATTTATTTAGTAGTTTTTACAGAGCAAAGAATGCAGTTAACATACAAGGAACTGGTTTGGGATTACATATTGTAAAAAGATATACAGACATTTTACAGGGTGATATTTGTCTTAATAGTATTTTGGGTGAGGGTACTACAGTACACGTTGAGCTACCTAATTTAATAAATGTTAATTAATTAGTGGTTTAACCTACCAAGAGGCCTGATAAAATTGTTTTTATATAAAAAACAAATCAGACGCTATTCCATCTCCCAAAAGTTTTCCTTTGTTGGATAGTATCAGGTGGTTATCCTTTAAGACTAATAGACCATTAGAAGTGTACTTTACTGAATTCTTAAAAATAAGTGAAGACTTATCTTCCCCCCATTTTTCCGAAATATTGGTTAACGATAAACCTTCAATCGTTCTAATACTCGTCATAATGTATTCATTTAAGCATTGTGTAGGGGTTAATTCTTCTGTTTCAAAAGGCACGGTTTCTTGGTCAATAGTATTTATATAGATACTATTATTTGAAATGTTCCATTGACGGCTTTTACCATTAAAAGAATGTGCCGATGGGCCAATGCCTATATAGTTTGTTCCCTGCCAATAGCTACTATTGTGTTTGCTTCGGAAATTGGGTAATGCAAAATTGCTTATTTCATAATGTTCATAGCCAGCATTATTCATCCACTGCATGAGTAATTCAAAATGTATTGCTTGATTATCTGCATTTGGGGCAAGCGCCTTTTGTTGGGCAATCATCTTATTTAAGGCTGTATTAGGTTCTACAGTAAGGGCATAACAAGAAAGGTGAGGTATTTGGAGAGCTATAGCAGTTTGTACATTGTTTTGCCACTGCTCATCTGTAAGTGTTGGTGTGCCATAAATTAAATCGATACTAAAATTATCAAACCCTGTTTCTTTCACCCAATTAATACATTCTAATGCTTGCGTGGCAGTATGTGCCCTGTTCATCCATTTAAGTTCCTCTTCATTAAAAGATTGTATGCCAATGCTAAGCCTGTTAATACCCAATTTTTTCCATTCTATAAGCTTTTCTACACTGATATCATCAGGATTGGCTTCTAGGGTTATTTCAGCATCTTTAGCGACGATAAAACATTCTTTTATCTTAGTTAAGAGTGAGGATATCTGTTGGATGGTACAAATACTTGGTGTGCCTCCGCCAAAATAAATGGTATAGATTGGTTCTTTTAAATAATTTTTTCTCAACTGAATTTCCTTCTCAATGGCTTCAAGCATTCGGGGTAAACGACTATGTGTTGTAGAAAAATGAAAGTTGCAATAATGACAAGCTTTTCTGCAAAAAGGGATATGTATGTAAATGCCTGCCATTTTTATAATTTATACAAAGAATACTGTTGGTTAATTAAAATATAAACAATGGCAGGCACAGCATCATTCTTCAAACATGAGTTACTTGTAAGTAGTCATTATTAAAGAATGATTTTTATAATTTAAGTGTTTAAAAGGAAAATACTTCGTTCTGTTAAAATAATATTTGTTAGAACCCCAACAATTTAGGATACTCAACCAACATCCTCTAAAAACACAATTATTTACTAAATCAATTACTTTCTTTACTTGCACTCAGCAATTATTGGGTCTACCAAGTCTTTACCCCAAGTTGGTGCTAGTTCGCTTGCTGCTTTGAAGATACTATATAAAGCTTCAGCTTTTTCAGCCGAAGGCTTTGCTCTTTTGCATCCTCCACCAAATTGTTCAGGCATATTCTTTAAGCCCATTGCTTCTAAAACCCATGGACGTGGGTTGGTAGAATCTGCAGCCTTTGACTGAGCAATAAATTGATTGGATTTAGCACCATATTCCTGCCAACGACTTTGCGGATCAACTAACAATTTGCAAGAAGAAATCATACTTTTAACACATAAAATTTCACTGTTATTGGCAGAAATAGCTTCAGCTTTAGCTATAATGGTATTTGCTTCATCAGCTAAATCATCCGGATTACCAAAATGCATAAACGACATCCTAGCTTTTGTTAAAGCCGCATAGTAATAAGGCAACCATTGGTTTTTTTCTGCATCGCCAATTCGTATAAACTTTGCAGCAACGGCATTTATATCGTCCGCCACTTTTGCATCTTTTAATTCGGATAGGGCAGCAACCATCGCACTTGTATATTTATCGCTTTGTGCCTGTGTCTGTAACGCTATTATAATGAATAGACCAAAAATAATTTGTTTCATAATTGTATTTTTTAGAGCGCAATGTAAAAAGGTTGTTTGATAATATAAAGCAATTTATAAATTATTATTAATGGCATCCTGACTCCTATCCACTCCCCAACTTAAAAAGCAACCGATAAAGAAAAATTGATTAGCGGCAGGGCGAATTGGTTGTTTTATTAATCCATTATTTGAGTAGTTATAGCCATAAATCAAGTTGTAGTTTAGTGCATTGGTAACGCTAGCTACTAAAACAATAAATGTTTTCTTTTTCTGTAAACCAAGGTTAGGAAGCCAGTTAACACTAAAACCCAAACTGCTGTAGGGTGTGGTGTACCCACTATCGCTAATGGTATATTTGTTAGTGGTATTACTATATGCTAAGTTATAATAAGGCCTTCCTGTTGCATAAGAATAGGTAGCATTAAAACCAGTTTTCCACTTGGTAATAAACTTTTTAGCTACAATACTAGCCGTATGGGTTGCAGCAAAACTAGGTTGCAGCTTTTCGGGGAAGTTCAAATAGTTTCTTTTAGTATCCAAATAGGAGTAGCTAACCCAATAATCAAAATCTTTAATCGTCTTTTTATCTCTCCAGAATATTTCAATTCCTTGTGCAAAACCATCCCCATCGTTGTTGTAAACAGGATTCGTTTTTACTAAATCTTGGTACTGTTTATAAAAAGCTTCAACTCTAAACGTGCGCGCATTGGTAGTTTTAATGTAATTAGCTATGTAATGGGTGGCTTTGGTGTAACCTAGATTGGTGGTGTATTGTAGTTGTAAGTTTTCGGGCTTCTGGTAAAAAACACCATAAGCAAGACTCATTTGTGCCTCTTTTCCTGTTTTATAGGCAATGGAAACCCGTGGGGCAATGTTAGCTTTGTTGATGATGGAAGAATGCTCGAACCGTGCACCTATCTTTGCTGCTAATGCATTGGTTAAATAAACATCTGATTCAGCAAATAAAGCTTTGTATTGATCTTTTAGTAGATAATCGTAATGATTATAGTTGTTTTTATTGTAAGCATACCAATACTCCCCACCAAAACGAATGGCACTAATGCCACTCAACTTCTTCTCGAACACAGCTTTTACTTGAGATAAGTCCTGACGGCTATCCAAGGTAAAGTTGGTGGTATCTAGGAAACCTATGCCGGTAGTAACATTATTGTTTTGTAGATCCTGCAAATGCTGGTTAATGTTGTCGAGGTTCGTACTATAGCTTAAACCAAGATTCATTTTCCAACGGTTGCCAAGGTCCTCTCGCCAACTAAGGTTATTGTACCAATTGGTATTTTTTAGCCCGAAAGCATTTTTTATAGTGCTACTATCAATGTTTGGCCTTCTTATACCCAACTGGTTATGTGCCAACGTGCCATAATATTTAATGATTCCTTTTTTTGTTTTAATTCTAAAGTTACCTTCAAAGGAATGAAACTCTGGAATGGTAAAATAATCGGGCCGTTGCTTAACCACTTTAAAATAAGGCAATAAATTGGTATAGCCATAGTTAATGCCGTAGGAAGATTTTTTAGACTTCCCAAGATGTTGTAGGCCTGCGCCAACAAAAACGGAAGAAATAGAAGCGTCGGCCTCCGAGCGTTCGGGTAAATCAATAGATTCTAAAATCAATGCAGAAGATAGGGCTTGACCATACAAAGCAGAGTAGCCACCTGTGGTAAATACCGTGCCTTTAAATAAAAAAGGAGAGAACCTACCTCGTTGGGCAAGGTCGGGAACACTCGTGTAATAGGGGTTGTTTACCAAAGTACCATCAATAAATTGTTTGGTTTCGTAACCCGCACCTCCTCTAACAAACAAACCTTCCTGATCCCCAATTTGCTGTGCGCCAGGCAAAGTTTTTAAAGCAGCAGTTATATCTCCATTCGATCCTGCAGTAGTTACCATATCTAACGAACTCATTACAGTGGCCGCTCTTTTTTTATCACCTGCTTCAAACGAACCCGCAGTTACCGTAACAGCGGCCAATTCGTTCACCAATTCCTTCATAATAAAAGTAACTGAAACAGGTTCTTTTACTAGTTCAATTGTTTGTGGTGCAGACTTGTAATTAACAAAAGTTGCTTCAATAGTCAGCTTGCCTTTTTCATAAGTTTTAAAGGAAAACTTTCCAAGGCTATCAGTGATGCCTCCATCATAGGTGTTTTTTAGAGAGATACTAACGCCCTTTAAAGGTCTTCCACGATTATCTTTTACAAGCCCGTTAACTTTTACTTGTGCGTTTGAAGTAATGATGAATGAAATGAAAAGGAAAGCCACCCAAACCAGCTTTTTACAAACCATAACCTAAGTATTTTAAGAACAAACTTAGGTAAAGAATTAAAAACAAGTTATTGATAACTTAATTAAAGTTAATACAAGCCGATTTGCTATAAATTAGCCGCCAATTCAAAAAAAATTATGATGACATTAAGTGCTGATATTAAAAAGCAAGAAAGAGTTTTTGTCCCTGCTGATTTTACCGTTACTACTTGGGATAATTTGGAACCCTTCTTTAAAACTTTGGTTGAAAGAGAAATTAACAGTAAGGAAGATTTAGAACAATGGTTGAAAGATACTAGCGAACTGGAAGCCGTAGTGAGTGAAGATGCTTGCTGGAGACAAATTAAAATGACTTGCGACACCACTGATAAGGCTTTGGAAGAATCTTTCACCTTCTTTTGTATGGAGATTCAACCCAAGTTGCAACCTTATGCGGATTTATTAAATAAGAAACTAATTGCCTCACCTTTTACACAAGCGTTAGATCAGGATAAGTTTTATACCTATTTACGTTCGGTAAAAAAGAATATTGATTTATTTAGAGAAGAAAACATCCCACTACAAGCCGAACTAAGTGTGATGCAACAACAATATGGTGCTATTGCAGGAAAAATGACGGTAGAAGTTAAAGGTCAGGAATATACGCTGCAACAAGCCGCTAAGTTTTTAGAAAATGAAGACAGGTCTTTGCGTGAAGAAGTGTATAGAAAAATTCAAGAACGCCGGTTGCTGGACAAAGAAGCCATGAATAATTTGTATAGTGCGTTGATTGAAAAGCGACATCAAATGGCTTTAAATGCAGGATTTGCTAATTACAGAGATTTTAAGTTTGTTGACTTAGGAAGGTTTGATTATAAAAAAGAAGATTGCTATCAGTTTCATGAAGCTGTAAAGTTGCACGTTTTACCACTTATTGATAAAATCTATGAAAAGAAGAAACAAAAATTAGGGTTAGATATCTTAAAACCTTGGGATACAGAGGCAGAACCTGCAGGTATTACTCCGTTAAAACCTTTTACTACTGGAAAGGAATTACTAAATAAAACTGAAGCATGCTTTAATAAACTAAATCCATTTTTTGCAGAATGTTTACGTAAGATGGATGAGTTAAAACATTTTGATTTGGAAAGCAGGAAAGGCAAAGCTCCGGGAGGTTATAACTGTCCCTTAGCCGAAAGCGGTGCTCCTTTTATTTTTATGAATGCGGCCGGTCAGATGAGTGATGTAACTACTATGGTTCATGAAGGTGGGCATGCCATCCATTCCTTTTTATCGCACAATTTAGAATTGAGTGCTTTTAAAGAATACCCCATGGAGATTGCAGAAGTGGCAAGTATGGCAATGGAATTATTTAGTATGAACCATTGGGAAAGCTTTTTTGACAATACCGAAGATTTAAGAAGAGCAAAAGAGCACCAATTAGAGCGTACCATCACTATTTTTCCTTGGATTGCTATCATAGATAAATTTCAGCATTGGGTGTACGAAAACCCAACCCATACGGTAGAAGAAAGAACCACTAAATGGACAGAGATACTACAAGAGTTTTCTACCAATGTAATTGATTTTACAGGGTTAGATAGGTACCGAGAAATTGCTTGGCAACGTCAATTGCATTTGTTTGAAGTGCCTTTTTATTACATTGAGTATGGCATTGCCCAATTGGGTGCCATAGGTTTATGGATGCAATACAAACAAAACCCACAGCAAGCACTACAAAACTATATTAATGCCCTTAGTTTAGGAGGAACTAAAACCTTACCTGTATTATATGAAGCAGCAGGTTTACAATTCGATTTATCACCCAACTACATTAAAACCTTGATGGAGTTTGTTAATACTGAGATGGAACAGTTATAAATAAAGTTTTAGTTTATGTAAACAAAAATGCCCCTCTTTTGAGTGGCATTTTTGTTTGTGAGTTGTATGAAACTTATATTTTAATAGTTGAATGTTATTGCTTTGAACAATAAAATAAACCGTAACGGCTGGAAGCTTTACAAAGGTTTTTTGTAAAGACATGAACTATGGTTTAGTAAGCCTTTAAATTATCGGCTTCTATTTCTACTAGATCCCCCGTTTGTCTAAGAATGGCTACTCCGTTTGCTTTGGCAAACTTTTCAA
>Ga0007836_1000084_pt1 | contig 22465 bp, 18 predicted proteins | sample CryBogCBE23Oct07_FD_71205 | JGI IMG/M metagenome (GOLD analysis project Ga0007836, IMG submission 71205) | Freshwater microbial communities from Crystal Bog, Wisconsin, USA - CBE23Oct07 | ecosystem: Environmental > Aquatic > Freshwater > Lake | place: Crystal Bog, Wisconsin, USA | collected...
GGCATTTTCAAATTTGTTTACTGCCTCTGGTTAGATTTCTCGTGCCTCGAAATGACGATTTACGTTACACCTGATACCTGAAAATATAGCTAGTTTCAATTTCCGAAGAGGTCTAATATAATTAATAAAGCATAATTAAAAATCGAATCCAAATTTGTAAATCCATCACCTTAAGCGTTCATAGATAACAAATAAATAAATAAATAATCAATTCATATCTTTTTACAAATACTACATAGGTAAATTATTTAATTTTCTAATTCCTAAAAGGTAAAATTTTTCCCCAATAAATTTTATAATGTTTTCACCAAAACTGGTGCAGATATATTACCTAAACCTTTGTGGTTAAACCCTACTGCCGAAATAAACAAATCCGCTCTTGAGGGCAATTTTAATATATCTACCTTAGTATGGGTGGCAGAAGTAATTGTAACACTTAATAAATTGGGGTTATCTGCCATCAAAATCTGTCCATTATTTATTGTTATAGGAGTGGGATCGCTACACACTAAAATTGCGATTCCATGGCATCCTATACTATGGCTATACTCTGCATGAACAGCCCCTGCCATATTTAATGGAGAAAGAATTATAGGATGTGTATCACTAGGAACAGTACCAACAGAAGTTTCTGTAACTGTAGATAGATATCCACTTTTAGTAATGATGGCTTCTTTACCTTTTGCAATTTGATTCACATAGTCGGCCTCTTCATTAAAGCCAACATTCCATAACTTTTCAGCTTCATACATTTCCAGGGTAAGCCCATGTCCACCATCTGCTGCATTAGATGCTGCAGCGATTAAATTGTTGTTTAAAATTTTTAATTCAGCTATTGGAATAAGTGGTGTTATAAATATGGTATCTGAAAGTGAAATTTGAGATTGAACTCTCTCACCAAATATAATTTTTTCTGGTATTGATAATCCTTTAAATGCTTTAGAAACTGATGCAATTCTTGTCATTTTTTATATTTTCTACATGAATAATTATTATACCAATACGTTTAAATATTCAATTTATTGGGGTTCCTTGTTGTTTTTATGGATTAAAAATAAGGTTAATACTAATTTATGTGTAACACACCCTTAATAATCATTATCAAAGGTTTTTAAATCATTTCTAATGGTTGTTTTAAGTCTGATAAACCTTTAACAATCATTACCAAAGGTTTTTGAATCATTTTAAAACATTGTTTTAACTTCTGTTAAACCTTTATCAATCATTTTTAAAGGTTTATTTAAGTTTATTATACTTTTGAAAGTCATCTGAAAAGGTTGTTTTAACATAAATCAATATTGAACAAAATTTTTACAATTACGACGCCTATTTTATCAACTTTTAAAGGAATATTTGTATCTAAGTATCATTTGTATTTGGATTCTGTTTAATTGTGTTGATGTGATAAAAAAATTAATTTTATTTTAACTAATTATCAACTGCGTAAAACTAAACTAAAAGAATTGATATTAAACAATAAACTTTTTTGCTAAAAGTGCTAAATTTATTATAATTTCTCTGTTTATGCACTAAAGTAATTATTCATTACTTAAACCCTCTAAAAACATTAAATTACCATGAATTTTTAAAATTAAAGTAGTTAAAAAAATATTTTAATTTTTAATTGTTAGAACAAGTTTTAAGTATATTGGGATCACAAAGATTTAATTATTAAATTTCTTTTTGAATTTTGTTTATTAATTGAATTTAAATGTATTAAAGTAAGTACCATACTTTGAGATTTTGTAAATTTTCTATTAGCAACTACTATTACTAAGCAATTCAGCACTCACTCACAACTAGCTAAATTGTATTGCTTTTACCGGGGAAATCCTTTTTATAACCAAAGTGGGTAGTATTAAAGCTATAAAGCAAACAAATGATGTTGCCATGCAAATGCTCATAACTTGCCATCCAATAATCTTTACAGGGGCATAAGATACATAATAAGAGGCCTCGTCTAGTTTAATAAAATGAGTTGCATTTTGTATAAGACAAAACCCAATCCCTATAAAAGCCCCTAAGGTAATCCCTATAATAGTAATAAGGCTAGCCTGAAATAGGAAAATTTGTTGAATTTGCCCATTAGTGGCACCTATTGCTTTCAAAATGCCAATCATTTTGGTACGTTCTAATACCAATACCAATAAACAGGTTATAAGGTTAATAATAGCAACAATGGTCATGATAATAAATACAACGTTTCTATTAACATCCTGAATATTTAACCAATCAAAAATGTTAGGAAATATTTCTTTTGTAGTGCGGCTAATCCATTCTGGTGGTAAAATAGTTGATAGTTGATTACTAACTAATTCCATAGTATGGTAATCATGTAGATATAATTCATACCCCCCAATCTGATTATTTTGCCAATTATTTATTTGCTGTAATAATTTAATATCAGTGAATACAAAAAGTTTATCATACTCTTCAATACCCGTTTTATAGATGCCAACAACTTTTAATTTTCTTGTATTGTTTGAATTGTCTCCTTTCAATGATATAAAATGTAATTTAACTGTATCACCTACTTTAATTTGTAGTTCATTTGCAATTCTGGCTGACAAAATAATTTCTTTAGAAAATCCTTGAGCAGTTGGCTTTAAAAATGCGCCCTTGATAATTGAAGTTGCAAAAAATTTATTCATTTTGCTAATAGAGATTCCTTTAATAAGGATTCCTTCTATTGTTTTATTTTTTTCGATAACTGCACTTTTAGTACTGTATGTACTAATATAGTTTATTTGTTTTTGGTTAGATAAAAGCTTTACAATCGTATCATTTTCATAAATGGGGGTTTCTTCGGATATTAATGCTTTATTATTTTGTAAATGTTGTAAATGAATATGACCCCAAAAATTAAAAACTTTATTACCTACTTCCTCCTGAAATCCATTTACAAAAGACAAAGTTACTATCATAGCTACAACACTTACAGCTGTAGCAATAACAGAAAGCTTTATGATAAATTTTGAAAAAGAAGACCCTTTACTAAAAATTAATTTGTAAGTAAATAGTAGATTGAAATTCAAATTTGGTATATTTTTTTCAAAGTAAAGGGGTATTCATTTAACTATATTCATTATAAATAATAAAATGTTGATTTATTTTAAATACTAAAATTAATTAAACAGTGTTTTACTTTAACATTTAACCAAGAAGTGGAAAATTTCTTTTTCTTTTTCTTTTTCTTTTTTTTATTCACCTTAAACCTCTATTTTCGAGGCCTGAATTTGATGTAAATATTAATATTTACAATCTTATAGCAATTTAAATTGTAGTATAAATATTTTGAAAAAAATAAATTTTGTTAATTGCTTTATCACAATTTTAAAATTGTAATTGTTTTCTTCTCAATGATTCAATAAGAAATTTTTTCTAAAATTACATTAGGTTTATTGTAATTTATTATGTGGATAACAAAATTTTATGTGATTAAGAGGGCGAAGCTATATATTTGGATTAAACTAAGAAAAAAGTGTATGAATTTATTAGGGTATAATTTAATTTTAAAAAAGAATTTCTGGTTGTTGAGTTTAATACTTTTTAGTGTAACATCTTGTGTAAGTACTAACAAGCGTACAAACAAACTTGCTTATTTTCCTGAATTAAGGGACACATCACTAAAACTAGTAAACGGCGATTTCGAACCATTAATTCAAAATGGTGATTTATTATTTGTAGCTGTAAACAGTATGGATCCTGCAAGTTCCGCTTTTTTTAATAGTGCAAATGCTATACCAACCGCAGGCGCTCCAGGTGGGTTAACTACCACACCTAGCGTTATTTCGGGTTATTTAGTAGATAGTCAAGGGTATATTGAATTGCCCAAAATTGGAAAGCTTTTGTTAAGAGGTAAAACCAAAATGCAGGCAACCAACGAAATCAAAGAGGCTTTGTTACCCTATTTAAAAGATCCAATCGTTACAGTTAGATATCTAAACTATAGAATTACAGTTTTGGGAGAGGTAAATCATCCTGGAACGATATCTATAACAAATGAGAGAGTCTCAATCTTAGAAGCATTAGGTTTAGCCTCTGACCTAACAATTTATGGAAACAGAAATAATGTCTTATTAATAAGGGATAATAATGGTGTAAGAGAAACGCATCGAATTAATTTAAACAATAGTTCCTTATTTAAACTACCATATTTTTATCTGCAAAGTAATGATGTTTTGTATGTAGAGCCTAACAAATCAAGGGAGTTTTCAAGTACTACCGCCCCTCAAATTATACCAATAATTTTTAGTAGTTTATCTATATTGATAATCATACTAGACAGGGTATTTAGATAAATTAATTTTAAATTTTTTAGAATGCAAGACGAAGTTCAAGATATTATTAACAATCTAGACAATGAAACCCAAAATGTCTTAAAAAATGTTGCTAATAAGTATTTCCCTTATTGGCCAATGTTTGTATTGACTATCATTTTGACATTAGTAGCCGCAAACCTCTCTTTGCGGTATGCAAATAAAATTTATGAAGTAAAAGCAGAAATTTTAGTTAAAGATCCAACTGGGGCTGGTTCACAGGGAGCATCCAAAGTCTTAGATGCATTAGATATTTTTGGTGAAAAAAAAATAGTTGATAATGAGGTTGAATTACTAAAGTCTTGGCCTTTGGCTGAAAAAGTGGTAAAAAAGTTGAAATTATACGCATCTGTCTCTCAAGAAGGTAGGATAAATAATAATGCTTTGTATGGGGAAGATGTTCCATTAATATTTACAGCTTTGCAGCCTGATAGTCTTGAAGGCTCCAAAAAATCTATAAACTTTTCATTTAATAGCGTCACAGACAAGTTTACAATTAACAAAAAGATATTTAGATTAGGTGAAGTTATATATATTGACTCTAATCAATTTATTGTAACCAAGAATTTAGGTTATAATAATAAAAACGTGAAGGATGATTATAAATTAACGATAATTCCTGTTCATGATTTCGCGATTAAAATATCCGAGCAAATTAAATTCGAACCTACTTCTAAACAGTCTACAGTATTGCAATCAACCTACAAAACTAATTTGCGACAAAAGGGCATAGATATCTTAAATGAATTGCTGAATACGTATCAAAAAGAGGAACTAAAGGATAAGAACGAAGTAGCCAAGAATACTTTAAATTTTTTAGACTTAAGATTGTCTGTAGTCACCAAGGAGTTAGATAGTGTTGAAAAAAATGTTGAAATTTTTAAAAAAGCCAACAAAACAGTTAACATGTCTGCTGAAGGAACTTTATTTTTGGATAGGGTTAAGGAAGTTGATTCAAAACTTGGGGAACTTAATATACAACTTTCAGTTTTAGATAACATTGAGGAATACATTACAGGCAAGGGGGTAAGCCCAGGAACTGTTCCATCCTTGATAGGTATTTCCGACCCAATATTGACACAGCTTTTAACGAAGTTATACGAGTTGGAAAGTGAAGTAGAAAGATCTTCAAAAATTACTGGTAATAAAAATGATGGGTTAAAATTATTAAAAAATCAGGTACTAGTAATTAAGAAGGACTTAGGAGAAAATTTAAAGAATATTAGGAATAATCTTTTGCTAACAAAAAAAGGTTTAACCAAGGAATATGATGCGAGCATAGAACAGCTTAATCAAATACCATCCAAAGAAAGAGCTTTTATTGAGGTTACTAGACAGCAGGGTATAAAAAATAGTGCTTACTCATTTTTGTTACAAAAAAGAGAGGAGACAGCACTTTCTTATGCTTCATCAGTAACGGATAGCAAGATTGTAAACCCTGCCGATTCTTCAGAAGTACCAATTTTTCCTATCCCGAAAATTGTATATTTAGTCTCGTTAGTAGTAGGAATAGTAATTGCCACGTTAATTATTCTCTTTAAAGAAGAATACAATTCAAAAGTTTTGTTCAGAGATGAAATTGTTAAAAGTACAAATTTGTCAATTTTAGGTGAGTTGATTCAAAATGTATCAGAGGAGAATATAGTGATTAAAGAAGGTAAAAGAACTATGATTGCAGAACAGTTTAGATTCTTAAGAACAAATTTGTCCTTTTATAATTTTAATCCAAATAATAATGTATTGTTAATTTCTTCTTCAATTTCTGGGGAAGGAAAAAGTTTTGTAGCTGTTAATCTAGCAATAACCATATCGTTAACTGGAAAAAAAGTTGCTTTACTTGAATTAGATTTAAGAAAACCTAAAATTTCCAAAGTTTTTGGGCTTTCTAGAGAATCAGGGATTTCAAATTATTTATCCGAATCAAAATCACTAGAAGATATTATTCAGCCAGTTGAATCAATATCTAATTTATTTATTTTGAGTTCTGGACCAATTCCCCCAAACCCAACAGAATTAATTAACAGTGAAAAGTTTAATGATCTAATAATTAAACTTAGATCTAAATTTGATTATGTTGTAATGGATAGCCCTCCTTTAGGTTTAGTTACAGATGCTCAAGTTTTATCCAAGTATGCAGATGCAACAATTTTCGTGGTTAGGCATTCTTATACCCCTAAATTATATTTAAAAATGCTTCGAGAATTATTAGAAGGAAATAAATTTCAGAATCTTTCAATTGTTTTTAATGGAGTAAAGCCAAGGGGTATTAACCTGTATGGATATCTTTATGGAAATAAATCTGGCCAATATGGATATGGATATGGATATGGATATGGATATGGTTATGGTTATGGATATGGATATGGAAGTGGTAAGTCGGGCTATGGCTATGGTTATTATACAACGGAAGACAGTACAGATAGTGCTAATTCAAAAAAGAAAAAGAAAAAAGTTTAACCATGCTTTTTAGAAAATTAACAAACTATACATTTATGTTTAATGTGTATATTGTTTATTTAAGTAGCATGTACTTTTTTAAAATTATTTATTTAATAAATTAAAGAAAGTTTAAATAAATCACGTAATACAAAGTTTTTACAAATCTAACTATGAAAGCAGCTAATAGGGTAGCTAAAAATACTGGAATACTTTATGTGAGAATGGCGATTACTGTTTTTATTTCTCTATACTCAACACGTTTAGTTTTATCCGCTTTAGGTGTTCAAAATTTTGGTATTTTTAATTTAGTTGGTGGATTAATTGCCATGTTGGGTTTTTTAAATGCCTCTATGACTTCTGCAACCCAGCGATTTATTTCTTTTGCGCAAGGAGCAAAAGATTATAGTAAAGTCACCCGTATTTTTAATATGAGTGTGTTGCTTCACTTATGTATAGGTATTTTGGTAATATTGATATTAGAATGTGTAGGTCTTTTTGTATTTAATGGTTTTTTGAATATAAGTCATGATAGAATTTTTGTTGCTAGGTTAATTTTTCAATTCATGATAGTTAGTACTTTCTTCACTATAATTTCAGTGCCCTATGAAGCATTAATTACTTCCAATGAAAATATGCTTTTTTATGCTTTTGAAGGGATAGTGGAGGCAGTTTTGAAATTACTAATTGCTTTTTTAATACTTCATTCTCAGTATGATCATTTAGCAATTTACGGGTTACTTACATCTTGTCTTTCAATTTTTCTTTTATTTATTCGAAGATTATATTGTAGATATAGATATGCTGAATGTAAAATAAGTTTAAAAAAAAATTATGATGTTTCTTTAATTAGGGAGATGTCCTCTTTTGCTGGTTGGTCTTTTTTAGGGTCTGCAAGTAGTATGTTAACTTTTTACGGGCAAGGTGTTGTAATAAATATTTTTTTTGGAACTATAGTCAATGCTGCTCAAGGTATTGCAAACCAAATAAGTGGTCAATTATCAACTTTTGCTATCACCATGCAAAAGGCTTTAAATCCCGTCATAGCTAAGAGCATGGGGGCTAATAATCATCTTTTGTTGATTAAAGCAGCGACTTTTGGTAGCAAGATTTCTTTTATACTATTGATGTTACTTGTAGTGCCTGTTTTTGTTGAAATGCCATTGTTTTTTAATTTTTGGTTAAAGGATGTCCCTCCTTATGCTATCATTTTTTGTAGGTTATTGTTATTGAAAAACTTAGTAGAGCAGACTTATGTAACATTAACTGCAGCTATTTTCGCTACAGGTGACATCAAAAATTTACAAATTTCTACTTCTGTTTTGTGTTCACTACCTCTTCTAGTTGCTTTTATTTTTTTTAAATATTCCTTTCCCCCATACACTATTTATATCATATTCATAATTTATGCTTTACTTTTTTCTGCTATGACTCTATATTTTGCAAAAAAAAAGTGTGGATTATCTGTTAAGGATTACAGTATTAATGTTTTATTGCGTTGTTTTTTAACTTTTATCTGTGTTTTTTCGGTTACCTATGTTACTAAATTTATTTTACTCCATGCAAATCCTTTGTTACAACTAACTGGTATTATAGGTGTATCTATTTGTACCTTATTAATAGCTGTTTGGTTTATTTCTTTTACATCTGAGGAAAGAAAAAAAATATATTCTTACAAAGCCATATTATTAAATAAATTTCATTTTTAAAACTTACTATTTTAATCACCAATTTATTAAAAAATTAGTCACTTATAAAGTAGCACCAACACAATAAGTATAAATGGATTGCAATAAAGAACATATGCTTTTTTATAATTTATAATCTTTTATCTTTATTATACATGTTATTTTTTTTTATACTTAGAAGTATATGAATATAATTGATTTAACAATATTCATGCTATTATCAATTTTTTCTTAAATATATATTTATGTTTAGTCAAGTTATTATGATTACTCAAATAAATTTATAAAATGAAATCAATAATTGTTATTCTACCATATTTTGGTAAATTCCCAAATTATTTTAAATTTTGGTTAACATCATGTGCAAATAATAATACTGTTAATTTTTTAATATTTACTGATGTTCATCTAGATAATTTTGATAAGTATGAAAACATAGAGTTTGTTTCATTATCATTTGATGAGTTTAAAGAAAAATTTATTAATTATTTCCCATTTAAAGTTTCTCTTGATAATCCTTATAAATTATGTGACTTTAGACCTTTTTATGGTGTAGTGTTATCTGATTATGTTAGTGGTTATGATTTTTGGGGATACTGTGATTGTGATATGATTTTTGGAGATATTCGAAAATTCGCAACAAATGAATTATTAAACTCAGTAAATAAATTTTTAACATTAGGGCATTTTTCTTTGCACAGAACTATAGATTCTGAATACTTACCCTTGTTAGATTTGATAAAAGTAAAAGACAAGTATAGTTATATTGATGTATTATCAAATAATAAGAATTTTGCTATTGATGAATATGATTCTAAAGGACTCTCCTATGTGTATTTAAAAAATAAACCCGAAAAAATTTATACTGGTTTTACTTCGGAACAATCAATTTTTGATGATGTTAACATATTTAATTTTTTTTTCAGAGATAATTTAAAGGATAAAAATATTCTTTTTTTTAATTCTAATTTTCTTTTTTATAGATATGTTCAAGGTAAATTAGAAAGAGTTGTATTAAGAAAATTTTCTATTATTAAACAAGAAATTCTCTATGTACATTTAATGAAAAGAAAATTTAATATTAAAACTTCCAATTTTGATTCCTTTTGTATAGTACCCAACCAATTTATTTTTAGTTGTAAAGATTCTAATTATATATTCTATATTAAATATTTCGTTTTAAATATTTTTTCTATTACTAATTTGAAATACTTCATTAGAAGATTCAGAATTAAAATTAAAATTGGTCAGAAAATCAATTACATATTATGTTTAATTAAAAAAAATTAAATGAAAATTTTGTGGATCACTCATGATGTTTTAGATGTTTTTATTAGCCATGTAGTTGGTAAACCAACTCGTGGTGGCTCATGGATAGCTCCTCTATTTTATGGAATTAGTAATACTAACTTGGTTCAGTTGGCTATACTTTCACCTGTTATAAATGGGAAACAACAGAAAGTGATTATTGATGATATAACATATTTTTCTATTCCTATTAAGAATGGAGATAATACCAAACCTTTATATGCAGAACTAATCAATCATTATTTGTGGGTTGTAAATACTTTTAAACCAGATATAATTCATATTCATGGAACAGAAAATAATTTCGGTTTAATCAGGAAACATATTCCAAAAAGTGTTCCAATTGTTTGTTCTATTCAAGGGATAATTTCTGCCTACACCCCATTCTTAAGTGCAAGTGTTGTAAATGATAAATTGGAAAAATATAATTCTGTTAAAAATTGGCTTGGGAAAGGAGGCATAAAAGGATTTAAAAAAAGGTGGATGAAATATAAAGAGCTTGAAAATGAAATTTTTAAATCAAACTCTTTTTTTATAGGTAGAACATTATGGGACAAAGCTCAATTGTATAACTTAAACAAAGATGCCTTGTATTTTCACGGCGAGGAGATGCTTAGAACTCCTTTCGAAAGTTTATCTTGGGATATAAATATTTGTAATCGTTATTCTATTTTTATGCCTTCGGCAGCCTATTCTATCAAAGGGTTACATGTCCTATTAAAAGCAATCAATATATTAAAGGATGAGTTCCCTTTGATTAAGCTTCAAGTACCTTTATTTAATTCAAAAAATAATTCAACCTATTATAATTTTCTTTTTGGAGAAGATTATAGAAATTATATAAATTCATTAATCAAAAATCTAGGATTAGAAAAGAATATTGTTTTTCATGGAAGACTTTCTGCTTCTGAAATGGCAGAAAAAATGCACAAAAGTCATGTTTTTGTTTTGCCCTCTTTCATAGACAATAGTCCTAATTCCTTAGGAGAAGCAATGTCAATTGGATTGCCTACTATTACCTCTTCAGTTGGTGGTATTTTTTCTATTGTTAAAGATGGTGAAAGTTCACTTCTATTTCCTTCCGGCGATTATTGTTATTTGGCAGAACAGATTAAAAGTATTTTTTCGGATGATTGTTTGACAAATAAAATAAGTTTAAATGGAAAAAAAGTAGCAAGAGTTAGGCATGATAAGGAAATAATTCCTAGGCAATATATAGAAATTTATAAAAATTTAATTTTAAGTAGTCATAATATTTAAATGAAAGTATTACATGTTCTTCATGAACTCAAATTTTCAGGAGCAGAAATAATGTATGTTGATGCTGCCCCTTTGTTTATTCAAAGCGGATGTAGTTTAACTGTTTTATCAACTGCTGATAATTTGGGGGAATATGCACCCTTTTTTGAAAGGGCAGGCTATGAAGTTTTACACTTACCTTATCCTAAATTAAATAAGTATTTTAATAGATTAAGCTATTTTAAGAATATTATTAATATATTAAAGAAAAAAAAATTTGATGTAGTTCATATTCATGCTAGCGGAACAATGTGGGGTTTATCTTTATGTGCATGGCTTGCAAATAAAGTTTCTATTTATACTTTTCATAATGTTTTTCCTTCAAAAAGATACACTTACATTTATCATTTTCTACTTAGGTGGACTGCAAAACATATCTTTAAATGTAAATTTCAAACTATCAGCGACTCTGTATTTAATCATGAATTAAATTTCTATAATAATATAACCACTAAAATTTATAATTGGTATGGAAATAGTCGTTTTTTTCCAGCTAGTGTTGATGAAAAGTTAAATATTCGAAGAGAATTAGCAATTGATGATGATGCATTGGTTTTAATTTCTGTTGGTGGATGTAGTCACATTAAAAATCATCATGACATATTGAGGGCCATACAATTGATAAAGACTGAATTTCCTAAGTGCATCTATTTACATTTAGGAAGTGGAATTACTGAAGATGAAGAAATACAATTATCTAAAGATTTTGGGATAGAATCAATGGTGAGATTTTTAGGCAATCAAAGTAATGTGCGAAAGTATTTAATAGCATCAGACATTTATATAATGTCTAGTAAATTTGAAGGTATCTCAATAACTACTATTGAGGCGATGGCTTGTTGTATCCCATCAATTTTGTATGATGTACCTGGTCTAAGAGACTTTAACAATAATCAAAAAGCTTGCATACTGATACCTGAAGATTTTAAAGAACTTGCCGAAAAAATCGGTTTTTTAAATAAGAACACTCAAATCTGTATGGATTTAGCAACTTCAGCCAAAAAGTTTGTAGACAAAAATTTTAATATGCAAACTAATGTTGAGTTGATATTAAAGTTGTATAAAAAGTAATTTAAGATGATAGCGACCAAATTGTTTAATAAAAAAACATCTACTCATGTAGTATTTAAAAAAAATCCATTACTAGAACGAAATCTGACTATTATAATTTTGCTGATTTCTTTTAAATCTATTGAACAATTTTTTGTATTTAAACTTCCTAGTTTTGATTTTTTTGAAATCCCTATTTTCTTATTGATTATTTTTCACTTGTTTACTTTAAAAAATAAATATTTTAATCCCAGAGACAAACAAGCATCATTTTGGTTAAATATTTTTGCTACTTATGTTTCTATTAGTTCAATAGTTGGTTTATTTTTTTGTTGTAAAAATTATTTGGATTACAAAGGTTTAATTCAAATGAGTACTTATTTGTTGGTTTGTATTATTGCTTATATAGCTACAAATGCGTATTTCTGTCAAACCTTTCTAAGATTGTATTTTAAATTTTGTTTTCCTTTTTTTCCATTGATATTTTTATTAATACAACATGAAGCCTTTGGGTTTTTCTTGGCACCAATAATTTTAATTTTATTATTCTCAAGTTTTTTGGATAATAGGTGGAAATTAATCATACTAATACTTACATTTTTTATCATTTTTATATCCTTTTTTTTATCAGCTAGAAGTCTATTCCTGAAATTTTCCCTTTCGTTAATTTTAGGTTTTTTAATTTTTTTTAAATATATATTTACAAAGCGATTTCTAAATATCATACGTATTATTTTGTTGCTTTCCCCATTCTTTTTTCTATCATTAGCTGTACTTAAAGTTTTTAATATATTTAATCCTGTTAAAGACGATTCCTCAAAATACTCTGTAAAGGGTACTAATAATAATGGTGAGGAAGAGGAAACAAGTTTAGTTGTTGATACGCGAACTTTTATGTACGTAGAAGCATTTAATACGCTAACTACCTACAATTGTTGGGTTTTTGGTAGATCACCCGCACGAGGAACAATCTCGAGTGCTTTAGGTGATGCTGTAGAAACTAATAGAGGTGAAAGAATAGAAAATGAGGCAAATATTGTGAATATAACCGTTTGGTTAGGCTTGATTGGCTTTATATTGTATTTTTTAATTTTTTTCAGTGCTAGTTACTTTGCTATAAATAAATCAAATAATTACTTCATGAAAATCATCGGGGTACTTATTTCCTTTAATTATGCTTACTCATGGGTGGAAAATGCTGCAGGATTTGATTTGCAATATTTTATAATTTGGATAATGATAGGTATTGCTTTCTCCAAAGAGTTTAGAATGATGACAGACAAAGAATTAAAAATTTGGGTTTTAGGAATTTTTTATAAAAAACTTTCTATTGTTTGATGACTAAGATTTTATTAGTAATTATCTTTTTAACTCTTTTAAAACTAAAATTATAAAGTTTAAATAAAAATTTTATTATTAATATGTTTCTTATTTTTTTTAACTCATATACTCACTAAAGTATCTAAATTTTTCATAATTAATTTCCATTTTTAAATTTAGTTTTTTTAATTGGTAAATTTTTGTGAATCAAGAATTTAGTTATTATTTATTTAAATTTTAAAAAAAAACTAACTTTTAAATGAATTTAAATTAATGATTGATAGCTTAAAATTATTCCTTAAAACACTAAGAAAAGTTTACTTAACCATACATCCCTTACCTGGATATAATAGTTTACCCTGTTTAGATGATCCTGATTCAGTTTCAGAGTTGATTCAGGAATATTTAAATACTAATCAACCATTAATGCTTGCTAGATTTGGAAGCACTGAATTATCTTGTATCACAAATTACATTAGTATCAAATATTATAAAAATCATTTTTTTGATTATGTTAGTGGTCGGATAAGTCCTTGGTGGTGGGATCTTGGTGTTGTAAATCAAATGCAAAAATGGAGTGGTTTTTTTCCGCCAACGATAAAAAATATTGAAAAGTTTTGTGAATTTATGTTGAATGATATAAGAGAGGTAGATATATTAGGTAGTTGGTTATTGGATGAGAGAATATTGGAAAATGATTTACATAAGAGCAAAAAAATTCATTTTGAATTAATTAATCCTTATTTTTCATCGATTCCATGGACTAGAGCTTTAGAAGGTAAAAGAGTTTTGGTGGTTCATCCTTTTGCATCAACTATAGAGAGCCAATACAAAAATAGAGAGCTTATTTTCAATAATAATCTATTACCAGAATTTCATTTAATGACATTAAAAGCAGTTCAAAGTCTTGCTGGAAATGAAACTATTTTTTTTGATTGGTTTGAGGCACTCGATTATATGAAAAGTGAAATTGATAAACATGAATATGATTTTTGTTTAATAGGGTGTGGTGCCTATGGTTTTCCTTTGGCTGCCCATGTAAAAAGAATGGGTAAGAAAGCAATACACATGGGGGGAGCTTTGCAGTTGTTGTTTGGAATCAGAGGTAAGAGGTGGGAAAATCAAAATTATAATGAAATATTTAACTACAGCCAATTAATGAATGAGCATTGGATTAAACCTAGTGAAGAAGAGAAGCCCAAAGTTGCTGATATGGTGGAAGGTGCTTGCTATTGGTAAATTTTAATATGAAAGTTCATCTGTATGTGTGTGAAGTATGTTTTAGTATTAAGAAGTAGACATTTACATTTATTTAAAAGAATATTTTTTTATTTTACTAAGATTTAATGAAAATTAAATTTAACCACAATTTAGTGTGTTAAAAAAGCAAGAGAATATATTAATATTCTGTTATATAAAATTTATTTTTTATGACATATCAAAAACTTACTTTCAGTATTTTATAAATACTTTCAATTACTTTTTATTACAATATCAATAGTTTCTATTGTTTTTTTTAACCACTTATATCACGAAGGAAGAAAAGACTATGAATGCCAGCAGTACTATAACTCGTCATTGCTGTTTGTTTACCTTGTTGAAATCCTTGTCCTTACATGGTAAAATCAACTAAATAGTAACAAAGTTGATTGTAGATTTGGTGTATCGTACTTTATTCTCTAAATTTTAATTAATTTTTTATGTTTTCTAGTCATGTAAGATTTATTGCGGTATTAATCACTTGCCATAATAGAAAAGATAAAACATTATCATGTTTAGAATGTTTACACAAACAAATTAAAATAGGTGAATTTTTTAATATAGTTGTTTTTTTGGTGGATGATGCATCTTCTGATGGAACTAAAGATGCAATAAGTAATCAATATCCTGATGTTAATATAATACAGGGTAATGGAAAATTATATTGGAATAGGGGGATGCATTTAGCTTGGAAAGCCGCTGTAGAATTCAATAGGAATTTTGATTATTATCTATGGTTAAACGATGATACTTATTTATACCCTAATGCAATTAGTAATTTAATTACTGATGCTTTAAGTTGTGGTAACAATTCTTTAATATGTGGGAGCACTTATTCTGAAATAAACAAAACCACATCCTATGGTGGATATACCAATAAAGGTAATTTATTGTTTCCCAATAATACCCTTCGAGAAGCTTATACTATAAATGGTAATTGTGTATTAATTCCGAAGTTTGTATTTGAAAAGGTAGGAATTCTCGATAAAAGATTTCCACATGCAATTGGAGATTTTGAATATGGATTAAGGGTACGCAAGCAAAATTTAAACTCCTTTGTTTCCAAGGAGTATGTGGGTGTCTGTGAGGGATTTACTAAATTACCATTATGGTGTTCCCCAAATATATCACTTTTAAGTAGGTTGAAGAATTTATATTCCCCCTTGGGGAATTCTCATCCTTTTTATTATTTTATTTTTGAAAATTCATATTATGGATTTTTACGAGCGTTTAAGCACTTTTTATCTATTCATTTAAGATTATTATTTCCTGATTTATGGTTGAAGAAAAACAAATAATATTTCAGATTCATTCCCCCTTAGTAAAAAAAGCATTAGAAGGGGATAATTATAAAATAGAATTCGAGAATATAAAATCACATAAAGACAATGTTTGTGCGATTTATTTTAGTAGTAATGAAATCTATTATCCCAATACCCCTGCTGCGTTTGAGTATTCAATTATAAAAAAAAATAGGTATGAATGGTATAAGAATAGATTTCCAAATGCTAATAAGCATATTTTCATAAGGGATATCAAAAAGCAATGGTATATAGAAGGTATAAACTCAAATATAAACAGTATACCTAAATTGTTAGAGTTTTTAAAAAAAGAAGTAGAAGGATATCAATTTATTATATTAGGGAGTTCTGCGGGAGGATTTGCTGCTATTTTATTTGGGAGTTTACTTAATGCCAACAGGGTCTATGCTTTTAACGCTCAATTGAATCTTCATGCATTGATGAAAGAGTCTAATCAATTTATAGATCCACTGCTTTTCCAATATTTAGAAACCTCGAGTATAAATCAATATTTTGATTTATCAAAATTTATTGTGCCTAGTGTTATATATTATTATTTTCAGTCTTGTTTATCTGATATGGATATTGTACAATATCAATCAATATGTACAAATGCAAGAAAGATTTTAAAGCCTATTTTTTTTAAAACTTCTAATCATGGCTTTCCTTTCTTGAGAAATAATTTACAAGTAATTCTATCATTAAATGAATCACAGTTAAATAAATTTGTTAATAAAAGGTTTAATTTACTCATTTTTTCTATAAAACTAATTGGAATTACACCAACTTTTACTTTTATTTTAAAAGCACTTTTTGAGCGATATAAAAAGAAAGAGCTGGAAAGGAAATTTAGAAAAAGCAATGGATAAAACATATTTTTAACTTTATGAGAACAATATTAGTTTCGGCTTATGCTTGTAATCCTAGTAAAGGATCAGAAGAAGGTAATGGTTTTAATTATGCATTAGAATTACAAAAAGCTGGTAATAGAGTCTATTGCTTTACAAGGCCAAACGGAAAAAAAGATATAGAGAACTTAACAGTTTCTACAGATTTAAATTTTATTTATATTAAACTACCTTTTGGTTTGGATTTTCTATATAAATTTTCAAGACCAACTATGTATCTCCATTATTTAATATGGCAATGGGTTGCATTTAATAAAGCAAAAAAGCTTACAAAAATTTATTCTTTCAATTTAGTTCATCATGTTTCTTGGGGCAGCCTACAATTAGGTTCTTTCATGTATAAATTAAATATACCTTTCATTTTTGGTCCTGCAGGCGGAGGACAAGTTGCACCTGTAGCATTTAAAAAATATTTTAAAGAATTTTGGGAAATAGAGGTTAAAAGAGAAAAAACAAATAAGTTACTTGGCAAAATTAACCAAGGATTAAAACCTATGTTAGCTCAGGCTAAACATGTAATTGTTTCAAATACTGACACTATGGAATTGGCCAATAAATTGGGTGCTAGAAACACTTCTTTATTATTAGATTGTTGTTTACCGGACCATTTCTTTCCAAGTGAGTTACCTGCAAGAAATTATGAAAGAGGGTTAAATCTTTTATGGATTGGAAGGCTTCTGCCACGTAAAGGTATTTTGTTAGTTACTGAGGTGATGGAACGGCTTAAAGTATATGAGGACATAAAATTGACAATTGTAGGGGATGGAGAAATGAGAATTCATTTAGAACAAGAATTGTTAGAAAAGAAATTGAATAATATTTCTTATGTTGGCTCTGTTCCTTTTCAAAAGGTTAAAGAATATTATATGCAAAATGATGTATTTTTTTTTACTTCCTTGAGGGATTCTTGTCCTGCACAACTTTTTGAAGCGATGGCTTATGGGTTACCTATTGTTACTTTAAAGCTACATGGCCAAGATGCAATTGTGAATAGCAAGGTAGGAATAAAATGTAATGCATTAAGGCCCGAAGAAACAGTAATAGAACTTAGGAATGCTATTATTAGTTTATATGAGGATAAGCAAAAATTAAAGGAAATGAGTCTGGATGCATACAATTTTGCAAAACAGCAAACATGGAAAAATCAAATCAATCATATAATTAATAACTACTATTAGAAGTGAATTTTAATTTATTCTTTGCTTAAATATCAATTTAATTCAAGGGTATATTTTAGGTTTATTTTTTAAAATTTTAAAAAAATAAACTTAATTGTTTACTTAGTCAAGTACTCTAAAATAGATGGTACCCATTCAATTTTAAGCATATAACCAAACAGGGAAGAAAGTACTATGTGCAAAAATAGTGGCAAATTCCTCAAAAGCACCTGTAACCATTGTTGATAACTTAGTGCTTATAATGTTAAAATCACATCAGTAGTAACATCTAAGTATATTGAAATTAAAGTTAACTAATGTCCCCAGCACCAATTATATTGTTTTGTTATAAACGAATTGATACCTTAGATTTAACTATCCAATCTTTAAAAAAATGCCCCGAAGCAAAGTATTCTGATTTGGTTATTTATTCTGATGCTCCTGCCAATGATTCTTTAACTGATAAGGTAAAGAATGTGCGTGAATTCATAAAGAATGTAGTTGGATTTAAGAGTATCGAAATAATAGAGCGACCTAATAATTTAGGTGTTGACTTTAATATAATTGATGGTTTGAAGGAAGTTGCTAATAGGTTCGATAAGTTTATTATTATAGAAGATGACATTATTGTTAAACCTGATTGCCTAACTTTTTTCAATTCTTGCCTTGATTATTACAATGACAATTTAAAAATAATGAGCATTTCTGCTTTTCCTTATCTTGACAGTGTACCAAAAAGTTATCAATATGATGCTTTTTTTGCAGGAAGAGAAAATCCATGGGGATGGGCTACATGGTCTGATAGAATTAAAAGTGTGGATTGGTATTTGGGAGATAAAGAATCATTTTTACAATCAAAAAAACTCCAAGCTGAATTTTCTAAATGGGGAAGTGACATGGGTTTAATGTTGAAAAACACAATTAATGGGAAAATAAGAGCATGGGATATTAGATTAGATTATCATATATACAAGCATGACATGGTAGTTGTGTATTCCACAATTCCATTAACTGTAAATATTGGTTTTGGTCGTGATGATTCTAGTAACACTTTTGGTTATAACAGGTTTAAATCTGAATTGAATAGTGTTATTAAGTTAAAATTCAATTTACCTGACTCAATATTTTTTGAAAAAGAAATTGTTAAGGAGTTTATTTTCAAAAATTCTCTTATCTTGAGGATTTTTACAAGAATTATGAAGCTAATTGGTTATAAAAATTAATTTTCATGTTGGGTTAGTATACGAACCAAAAAATTTTAGTAAACTAAATTTTCAATAATTATTAACTTCAGTAATATCAATTAATTGATTTCTTTAATTCTGAAATTAAGTTTAATGATTTAAACTCCATGTCAAATTATCTACTTTTTTTATTGGAAGTTTTATGATTAATCTCAAACAATAACAAAATCGGTTACAATAATAATTTTTTAGTTTATAAAAAATGGAATAATCATTTAAAATAATCTAAACCTTTTATCTATTATTTATTTATCCCCATATGAGTTTAGCTCCAATTGTACTATTTACTTATAAACGGCTTGATACTCTTAAAAATACTGTAAGTGCTTTAAAAATGAATACTCTTGCTTCTGAAAGTGAATTATACATTTTTTCGGATGGTGCTAAAAATGAGAATGATAGAGAATATGTCGAATCTGTAAGAAGTTTTCTATCAACAATTGAGGGTTTTAAATCTGTTAAAATTAAATTATCCACACAAAATAATGGGTTGGCAAATTCAATTATAAAGGGTGTATCAGAAATCTTTAAAGAATATGATAAAGTAATTGTATTGGAAGATGATTTGTATACTACTTCTAATTTTCTTGAGTTTATGAATCAATCCTTAGATATTTATCAATCCGAAAATAAAGTATTTTCCATTTCTGGTTTTTCGTTTAATTTTAATAGAGATACTAAATCAACTTATGATAGTTACTTTTTAAACCGTGGCTGGTCTTGGGGTTGGGCTACTTGGAGAAACAGATGGGTTGATATTGACTGGAAAATGATTGATTATGATTCTTTTATTTCTAATTCAATCGAAAAAAGAAAGTTTAGTTTGTTGGGTTCTGATGTGCTTAAAATGTTGATCAAACAAAAAGAGGGAAAAGTTGATTCATGGGCAATAAGGTGGTTTTATCATCAGTTTAAAGTTCAAGGTATTACTTTATATCCCTTATATGCGAAAGTGAGCAACGAAGGTTTTGATCAATTTGCAACCCACACAAAAGGAAATAAAAGTAGGTATATTCCTTCAATTGACTACTTGGGAAATTCCAATTTTACTTTTCCAACTGAAATAAATATTACAAAGTTTTATCAAAAGCAATTTCAAGATAGAATGAGTATGACTCAGCGGATTATTTCAAAAATAAAGACAGTTTTAAGAATAAAAAATTAGAAGTTGATAGACAAGCTTAAAATAATATTTATTGTTATTCTAAAGTTTACCAAATGGCACAACTATTCAATTGGAAAAAATTTTCATGTTGGTCTTAGAGTTAGGCTTTGGGCAAAAAGAGAAATTAAAATTGGTGATAATTGCTATATCGGAAGAGGATCACAGATTGAAACTGATTGTATAATTGGTAATAATGTAATTTTTGCGAACAACTGTGCCTTAGTGGGTAGGTATGATCATTACTACCAACAAATTGGAACACCTATTCGACTCTCTTCTCAAATAAGAGATAAGGATTATAATTGGAAAGGTCTAAATGAAATAGTTGTTATTCAAGACGATGTTTGGGTTGGGTATGGATCTATAATAATGTCTGGAGTTAAAATTGGTACTGGAAGTATCATAGCTGCTGGTTCTGTAGTTACAAAAGATGTAGAACCTTACTCTATTTATGCAGGAGTTCCTGCTAAAAAAATAAAAAATAGATTTGATACAATTGAAGACTTAGAAGAGCATAAGAGAATTATATCTATTTCTAAATAGTGAATTAAAAAAATATTTTAATTTCCAATGCTAAAAAAATTCAATTTATTTGCTGATTCTTTATCAGTTTTACCTCCCCGACAAAAGCTTTTAATTACTACATTAAATGCACATTCTTTTAATGTTACCAAGAGTGATGCATTATTTAATGAAGTATTATTAAATAGTGATGTATTAATTCCCGATGGGATTAGTATTGTATTGGCTTTAAAGCTTATTTCTGGAAAGAATATTAAGAAAATTGCAGGAGCTGATTTATTTTTTTATGAAATGGAAAGGCTACAACAACAATCGGGTAGTTGTTTCTTTTTAGGCAGTACAGATAAAACCTTACAATTAATTAAATCTAAAATTGCTGTAGAGTATCCAAATGTAAAGGTTAACTATTGGTCACCGCCTTATAAACCTCAATTTTCTGATGAGGATAATTCAATAATGATTAATAAAATTAATTCATTGAAACCTGATGTGCTTTTTATTGGATTGACTGCACCCAAACAAGAAAAATGGGCTTATCAACATTTGTCAAAACTTGAGGTAGGGCATATATGTTGTATTGGAGCTGTATTCGATTTTTATGCGGGTACTGTTAATAGGGCACCATCCATATTAATTAAAATGGGCTTAGAATGGTTGTATAGGCTTATTATGGAACCAAAAAGAATGTGGAAGAGGTATTTAATAGGTAATCCAAAATTTATCCTTTATGTGTTAAGGGAGAAATTATTGGGATATTAAAAGTACATTTTAATTAAAATACACCTATTTAAACCCTTAACTCCTTCCTCTATTACGTATTAATTATCTTAATAAATTCCTCAGCATTTAATGATGCACCACCTACCAAACCACCATCTACATCTTGCTTACCAAATATCTCAGCAGCATTATTACCTTTTACACTTCCACCATATAAGATAGAAATATATTCACCAATTTCTTCACCATACTTTGATACTAACAATGAACGTATAGAAGCGTGCATATCTTGCGCTTGTTCACTACTAGCAGTTTTACCAGTACCTATTGCCCAGATAGGTTCATAAGCTATTATTATTTTTTGTATCTCTTGGGCAGATAAATGAAACAAACTTTCCTCAAGTTGAGTAGCAACGTAGTTATTTTCCTTCCCAACTTCTCTAATTTCTAAAGGTTCACCACAACAAAATATAGGTGTTATGCCATATTCTAAAGCTATATCTACTTTATTTGCCAAAAAACTATTGCTCTCTCCAAAGTATTCTCTTCTTTCAGAATGACCAATCAGTACATATTTTATTCCAATTGATTGTAACATCTCAACAGATATTTCACCAGTATAGGCGCCAGACTTTTTACTGTAACAATTTTGAGCTGCAACAAATAAGAAATTGTGAGGTGCTAATTTTTCTTTAGCTAATATTAAATAAGGAGCAGGTACAGCAAATACAGCAATTTTATTTTCACTAACATTTAATGATGCAGCAG
>Ga0007836_1000085_pt1 | contig 22294 bp, 10 predicted proteins | sample CryBogCBE23Oct07_FD_71205 | JGI IMG/M metagenome (GOLD analysis project Ga0007836, IMG submission 71205) | Freshwater microbial communities from Crystal Bog, Wisconsin, USA - CBE23Oct07 | ecosystem: Environmental > Aquatic > Freshwater > Lake | place: Crystal Bog, Wisconsin, USA | collected...
CAAATGCACCCTCAATAGAAAAATTACTTTGACGCGTTATTACAATATTTAATCTCCCATTTAAGGGCTTATTATGCAAACTTTTTAATGTTTTCCTCCCCATTATTACGGGCAAACCCCAAGTTTTGTTTTTAAAATGTCGCATATCATTTGGCAACTTCCACAATAACTCGTAGTTTTTTCCAATTACATTATTTGTTGATGCAGCAACTATTTGTGAGATAATCATTAAGCTAAATTATTTACCATGAAAGATGTAATGAATCCTTAAATAGCAACAGGAGCCTTAATAGCAGGATGATATTGATAATCTTGAAGAGTAAAATCCTCGAATTTAAAGTCGAAAATATCTTTTACATCAGGATTAATTACCATTTTAGGCAACTGATAAGGAACTCTTGTTAACTGAAGTTCGGCTTGAGTAAGGTGATTATTGTATAAATGAACATCGCCAAAACTGTGTACGAAGTCGCCATATTCTAAGTTACAAACCTGTGCCACCATCATGGTTAACAAGGCATAGGAAGCAATATTAAAAGGTACACCTAAAAACACATCTGCACTGCGTTGATACAATTGACAGCTTAGTTTATTGTCGGCAACATAAAACTGAAATAAGGTATGACAAGGCATTAATGCCATATTAGGAAGATCAGCAACATTCCAAGCGCTAACAATTAATCGTCTGCTATCGGGTGTAGTTTTTATTTGGTGTATTAAATTAGCTATTTGGTCTATTGTTTCTCCCCCTACCCCTTGCCAACTTCTCCATTGCTTTCCGTAAACAGGCCCTAAGTCTCCTGCTTCATTTGCCCATTCGTCCCAAATACTAACACCATTTTCCTTTAAGTAGGCAATATTGGTGCTGCCCTTTAAAAACCAAAGCAATTCATGAACAATACTCTTTAAGTGCAATCTTTTGGTAGTAACCATCGGAAAGCCTTCTTGCAAGTTAAACCTCATTTGATAGCCAAAGCAACTTAGTGTTCCTGTACCTGTTCTATCCGTTTTTTTACTTCCGTTATCAATAATGTGTTGTAATAACTTTTGATACTGCTCCATCGTTGCAAATTAATAATACATTTAAACCTTACCCCTTTTTAATTACTGAGTGGGGATTAAGTGTTAATATATAGTAGAATAAATACTTAATACCAATAACCTTAATCCATTTACCAATCTCCTATCCTAACCTTAAACTTTATACCCATCACCTATCCCCTATCCCCTATTCCCTATTCCCTATCCCCTATTCCCTTACACCTTTCCCCTATTCCCTTACACCTATCCCCTATTCCCTTACACCTTTCCCCTATTCCCTAACACCTATTCCCTATTCCCTTACACCTTTCCCCTATTCCCTTACACCTTTCCCCTATTCCCTTACACCTTTCCCCTATTCCCTTACACCTTTCCCCTATTACCTTACACCTTTCCCCTATTTTCTTACACCTATCCCCTATTCCCTTACACCTATCCCCTATTCCCTTACACCTTTCCCCTATTCCCTTAAACCTATCCCCTATTCCCTTACACCTTTCCCCTATTACCTTACACCCTTCCCCTATTACCTTACACCTTTCCCCTATTACCTTACACCTTCCCCCTATTACCTTACACCTTTCCCCTATCCCTTTATACCCACAACATAACTATTAATGTCTGCAAGCGATATAGAATTACCTGAGAGAATAATTAAACGCTCTACCACATTTCTTAATTCTCGAATATTACCCGTCCAATTATGTTGCTTAAGGGCATCCATTGCTTCTTTTTCAATAATTTTAGGCTGTTGACCATACTCTGCTGCAATATCAACTAGAAACTTTTTAACTAATAAAGGAATATCCTCTCGGCGTTGGTTTAAAGAAGGCACATGTATAAGTATTACACCCAAACGGTGATAAAGATCTAATCTAAAATTTTTAGCTTCTACTTCCTGCAACAAATCTTTATTAGTTGCAGCAACAACCCTAACATCTACATTTATCTCCTTATCGCCCCCTACCCTAGTTATTTTTCCTTCTTGTAACGCACGAAGTACTTTTGCTTGAGCGGACAAACTCATATCGCCAATTTCATCAAGAAACAGGGTACCGCCATTTGCTTGTTCAAACTTACCAATGCGTTGTTTAATGGCAGAAGTAAACGAACCCTTTTCATGGCCAAACAATTCACTCTCAATTAATTCGCTTGGTATTGCAGCACAGTTAACCTCTACTATTGGGTTTGAATTTCTATTACTTTTTTCGTGTAACCATCTAGCCACAAGTTCTTTACCACTTCCATTTTCACCAGTAATTAAAACCCTTGCATCTGTGATTGCTACTTTATTAATGGTTTCATTTATCTTCATTATTGGTTCGCTCTCCCCAACAATCTCTTGAACTTTATTAACCTTACGTTTTAAAATTTTGGTTTCCTTAACTAAAACATTTCTATCCAATGCATTTCTAATGGTAATTAAAAGCCTGTTTAGGTCGGGCGGCTTAGAAATATAATCAAACGCACCTTTCTTAACAGCATCTACTGCAGTTTCTATATTACCATGCCCACTAATCATAATTACAGGCACATCGGAGTTGGTAGCCGTTGCTTTGGTTAAAAACTCAATACCATCAAGCTTTGGCATTTTAATATCGCACAATACAAGGTCGTAATTATTTGTAATAAACTTAGCGAAACCCTCTTCGCCATCTACCGCTTCATCCACTTTATACCCTTCATTACCCAAAATATCTTTCAATACATTTCGTATTGCCCGTTCATCATCAATCACTAAAATGCTACTAGCCATGTAAATTTTTTTGCTAAGATAAAGGGGTGGCGGTTTCTACAGCTAAAAAGTTAGAATACACCGTGTGGTTATTGGGTTTTAGGCTTTTTAATGAATTTACAGCGTATAATTAAACTCCACTAAGGGCAAAAATGCTTTCATCTGCCTTGTGGTACCTATCCTAAACTTATAATAAGTTGTATTTATTGGGAACTTTAGTAAGTAGAAGTCCACTAGAGGAGTCATAAATTTGAACCCCTACATTTAAGCTGCTAATAAAATAAGGCTTTTTAAAAAGAGTAAATAAAGTAATAAAATACGTTGTTTCCTCTTTTTAATTTATCTCAACTAATACAACTAAGTTAGCTTTTTTTGATTCCTACAATTTAAACCCAATAATGGTCATTAAATAATAAAGGCAAATACGATACTATACAAAATTCAATTTCATAAAGAACAGAGCAATTAGTTACCGCAAAGGATAGGGATTATCTTTTAATCAATTAAATTTTATACAACACAAAAAAAATCAACACTTAAAACTTAAATATCCCCACCTCACTAGAAGTTAATTAATCTTTATCATCACATGTTTAATGACCTCCTTGGCTTCATTAATATTTAAGTTTTGAGCCACAAAAGCCATATCGTATGTTTTACCAGAAACAAAGGTTTGATCTATTGGGAGAGAGTAGGTTGCAAATCCATTTGCATACATAAACTTAAATCCTTTTGATACAGTATTAGCAGCATCTTTTATAATAGCGGTAGGAAAATCGTGACGAACCATATTTAAATTAACAGGAGAGGTTATTAACCAACCCTCATAATTAAATTTATTCGTCTTGGGATTGTTACCAGGGTCAAAAGTTATGGGATAGTTTGCTGTTACTACAATACCACTAGAATTACATTTTTTTCCGCTAAAAATAAATGGTGTAGTAGTTGAGGTATAACCATAATCTGCCACGTTCCATGCCCCATAGTTTGTTACCACATTACTTGGTGTAGTGTCATAACGCCTTATATTCATATCAACTTGTGACCAACCTGTATTTAAAAAATTAGGGAGTGTATCACTTACAATATTCTGACCAGAAGTGTATGCAGGAAAAAAGAGGGGGGTAAATGAACTATCAGGCAATTGTAAATTACTTAATGTAAAGCTTTTAATTACAAATTTACGTTGGGCGGTAAGGGTGCTTTTATTTCCTAGAAATTGAAAAGCAATATAAATAGAATCGTAATTATTAAACTGAGAAATATCTATATTACCAGAACTTACCCAACCTTTTGACGTTGAGGTTGGCCATTGTACTAAATTAGTAATATCAAACTTTGTAGCATTAGCTATACCCGTAGAATCATTACTTTTTAAGTTAGTTATAATAAAAAGATGTAAACTATCACCAAGATTGCTTTTATTACCTTGCGCAACAGAGTCTTGAAATTTAAGTATGTTAATTCCTTTGCCATAATAACGGTTTCTGAAATTAAAATTCATTCCAGGTTGACCATCATAAAAAGTTATTATATCAGCTTTATCACTTATTGTAAAAACAACAGTATCATTCAAATTATAACTTTGTTTATCAGCCGTTACATTAAAACTTCCCAAAGATTTAGGGTCGGTTAACTTTTTACATCCTACATTGCTAGTAACTACCAACACGATTACTAACGCAAAAAAAATATTTAACTTCTTCATATTTAGCTCTTTATTATCTATTAAATTACCACCCTGGATTTTGTGATAGCCCTGTTTCTACTAACAATTCATTAGCAGGAATAGGAAACAACACATATTTGTTTGGATTAAGTAAAAACGTTTGTGATGGTATTTGTGCTGCACTAGAAATAGTAGTAGGTGCATTAGATACAGAAGATAAAACATTGGATATTTTATTAATCATACCCCCTAACCCCCAACGCTTTAAATCACTACGTCTTACACCTTCAAAACATAATTCTCTACTTCTCTCATCTTTAATGCTATCTAAGGTAATATTGGCAACATCTACTGGCGAACCTACAGAAAAAGGGTTATATCCAAAAGCCCTGCGCTTAACTTGATTGTAATATTCAATATCATTGGTAGAGGCAACACCACCATTAGCTTGCATATCTGCCTCGGCTGCCATTAATAACACATCTGCATACCTTACTATAGGAAAATTACAAGACGTATAGGCTGCATTTTTAGTGGTATTTAACTCATATTGCCTTCTCCATTTAGCAATTGATCTATCATAGGTAGTTATATAAGCTGTACCACCATTAATTACGTTAATAGCAACGATACTACCTGCAGCATTTAGTACAACATGATATTTAAAGTTTGCCCCCTTTTGAACAGAACCTGTAGTTATGGTAACAACAGGAGTATCAACTGCTGGTTTTGCAAGATAACCCGAGCCGCCACTAATTATAGCAATAGAACTTACAGTTCCTGTAATATCATCAATTGTTGCATTTGCTACAGCTCCAGAACCTGTTTTTGCCGTAATAGTTACATTCGTATATTGATAAATGCCAGTAGGATCCAATCTGTAATTACCCATTACCCAATCTTTTCTAGTATCGCCTGGTGCATATAAATTGTATAAAGTTGGATAGGGATGATACACAGAAGTACACTTAGTTTGGCCACTACAAGGTATACCTATAATTGCCCCAAGCTGTTGTGTTGTTAAATAACCTAATGACGCATAAGCACCAACACCATTAGATAAAAAAGCAGCATCCCAAATACCTTCATTTAAATTATTATCTAAAAAGTTATTTTGCATATTATTGATAAATAATCTTGCATAAGCAGGAGTACCACTATACACTGATTGATAATTTAAAAAGTGAATATTTCTACTAATCAGCTTATTAGCCCAATAACTAGCTTGCGTGTAATAAGCTGTTCCTCCATTTACAGGATATCCTGCAGCAGTAATACAAACCCTAGCCAAAATGGCTTCAACGGCAGATTGTGATACAATGGTTGTTGTTTGAATAGGTGCAACCAAACTATCGGCTGCAGTCATATCTTTTATAATAGAATCGTAAATTGATTTACTTGGTGATTCAGGAACATTAAAGTTTGTTCCCATTTTAGAGGTGGGTATATTCTTATAAGGAACATCACCAAAGTTATTTACCAATAAATAAAAGTAATACGCCCTTAAAAATAGTGCTTGTCCTTTTATTCTTGCTCTTGCCGTAGAATCCATAACTGGTTGGTTTACAACATCTAATACGATGTTTGCCCTTTCTACACCTTGGTACAAAGATTTCCATAAACTAAGATAGCTGGCATCAATGCTAGATGACCTAAAAGATTCGGTTAAGGCTTGAGTAGTTGTACCAGTAGCTCCTGTGTTAAAACCTTCGTCGTTACCAGCAGCAAAATATCCCCACATACCCCAACCATATAATTCAGGCGTCTCTAATATATTATAAATACCAGCAACTTGGTTATTTAATAAAGACTCATTTGTTTGGCTAGTAGTAAGAAAATTATAGGGATTAAGACTAATGTCTTTTTTGCAAGCTGCAAACAAACCAGCCATTACTAAGGTTAATAAACCCATTTTGAAATTTTTTTTCATTTTATGTCTGCTTTAGAGTAATGATTAGAATGATATTAATGCGCCAAATACGTAAGTTCTAGCTCTTGGATAAGCTGTTAAATCGAACCCTTGAGCCAAAGCTGGAGTACCAGAACTAGGTTGAACATAAGAATATCCTGCACCGCCTGTTGCATTACCGCCAGTTATTCCTGAAGGAACATTAGAAGGATTCGCACCACGGTAGGTAGATACTTCGGGGTCAAGGCCACTATATTTAGTGAGCGTGAAAATATTTTGTACTGATACAAATACAGCCATTGAGGCTATTTTATATTTAGTGAGTTGTGTTGCAGGAATACTATATTTTAAACTGATGGTTTTAAACCTAATAAAAGAAGCATCTTCAACTAAACGAGACGATTCTCTTGCAATCCCATCTGGATCTTGCCCTAGGGTTCTATTATTGGCACGTGGTATATCATTAGTTGGGTTGGTAGGTGTCCATCTGTTAGCATATTCTGCAAACTGGTTAGAGTTTGTGTAATAATTACCACTGTAATTGAAAACTAATTTGTTTTGATTTAAAACCTGTGCGCCATAACTCCATTGGAAGAAAATACCTAAATCAAAATTATTATATTTAAAATTATTACTTAACCCACCTGTATGAATAGGCAGTGGGCTTCCTATAATAGTTCTATCACTTTCATTTACAATTCCATCGCCATTCAAATCGGCATATTTGGGATCACCAGGTTGTACAACTGCATTGTTACCATAAGTAGCAATGCCATTTTTAAGCACGTAATTACCATTAGCTAATTTATTAAAATCGGCATATTGGTAAACACCTGCCCATTTATAACCAAAGAATTGCGAAATAGGATAGCCTACTTTAGTAACCCAACCTGGAGAGGTTAGTTTGGTATCAACCCCTTGGTAAAAGCTGATTAATTTGTTTTTATTAAAGGATATATTAAAAGAAGTTATCCAAGTAAATTTCTTATTTTGAATATTGGTTGTAGTTAAAGTAAACTCAAAGCCACGGTTACGTATGATGCCTGCATTTTGATATTGAAGCGAATTACCTACATTGTATCCAGATATTGAAGATATAGGAACAGCTAGTAAACTCTTTGTAGTATGCTTATCATAATAATCCATATCAATTAATACTTTATCTCTCAAAAAACTTAGAGTAGCGCCCAAATCTAATTGACCAGTTGACTCCCATGTTAATTCGGGATTCCCAATAAAATAAGGAATAACACCTGGTGTATTAATATTATTAACAGGGTATCCTGAATTTGTTGTTAAAGCATTTTGATATAAATAACTATAGTCACCTACCCTATTGTTACCTGCAAATCCATAACTGATACGTAGTTTACCATCATTCAGTTTTGTATAGGTTGAGAGTTTATGCATGACTCCTTTCCCCATAAAATTCTCTTGGGTAAAATGCCAAGCAAAAGCACCAGAAGGAAAAAATCCCCATTGTTTACCAGGAGCAAATTTAGAAGATCCATCCTCCCTACCCGTTAAAGTAAAAATATACTTTTCGAGTAGAGAGTAATTAACCCTACCTAAAAAAGAAACCAATTGATTTTGAGCAGGCCCATATCCATATTTAGAAACTGTACCATTGCCAATACTGTTGATGCCTAGCCCTTCATACCCTTGTGGAATTAATATAGAAGTGTAGCCATTACCCGTAGTTTTTGCATAAGAATAATTAATACCACCCACCGCATCTAGAATATGATTTCTATCTTGTACTTTTCTGTAAGATAAAAGGGCTTCTGCCAAATAGCTGTTGTTATTGGTATTATTAATACTACCATTAATGCCATTTACATTATAAAGCGTACCGTTGGTGTTTTTAACCAACAAACCCTCCTTTGTTCTTGTATTATAAAATGTTTCAGCTAGTAATGTTGTATTTGTAGCCCCAGCATTTAAACGAAGTTGTAAGTCTTTAGTTATTTTATATTCCAAATAAGTGTTCAAAGTAGTTGTTTTAGTAATATTTTTTCTATACTCATTACTAGCTTGTTGTAGTGGGCTAACCAAATTATCGGGTGTTGTAGAACTACCGTTTATCTGGCTACTATCTATTATTTGGGCATCTAACAAAGCTCCTCCGATGATATCAACTGGTCTAAATGCCCACATATTAGATACTACACCTCCACTTGCACCACTTGTTGGTATGGTACCATAACTTGTACTATGCGCATAATTTAGACTAAGACCTACTTTTAATTTGTCATTAAACTTATTATCAAAGGAGAATTTTCCATCATACTTTTTTAGACCAGTATTAATGATAATACCCTTTTGGTTTTGATAAGACCCATTAATGGCAAATTTAGCATCTGCATTTCCTCCTATTATACTTAAATTATGGGTTTGAAGAAGCCCCGTTTGAAGTACCAATTTTTGCCAATCGTATCCTTTTACATTTTTATAGTAATTAAGATCTATACCATTGGCTGTATCAATATAACGCTTGTGCCCTGCTTGAGAATTGCTTCCTGGAAAATTATCAATTTCTAATTGAAGCTTTACAAACTCATACGGGCTAAGTAATTTCATTAGTTTAGTTGGGGTTTGAATACCGTCCGACACATTATAACTAATTCTTGTTGGTTGTGCTTTTCCTTTTTTAGTAGTAATTATTATTACCCCATTTGCCCCACGCGAACCATAAATAGCAATAGAAGAGGCATCCTTTAAAACTTCTATAGATTCAATATCATTTGTATTAATGGAGTTAATGTCCATATTCTCAATGGGGAACCCATCAACAACATACAAAGGAGAAACATCTTGACCTGCACTAGTACCTCTTATAGCTATTTGAGAACTAGCTCCTGGCTGTCCATCATTTGTTGAAACTGTAACACCTGCTATTCTACCAGCTAAAGCTTGATCAAAAGAAGTTACTGGAGCCTTACGTATATCTTCCATATTAACTTTGCCTACTACCCCGGTTAATTCCTTTCTTTTAAGGCTTCCGTAACCAATTACAATTACTTCATTTCCCGCATTGGGCGCTTCAATCATTAATACAGAAATATTTATTTTACTACCCACCCTAATCGATTGGGTGTTATAATTAATATAACTAATTACGAGTGTGTCCTTGGGTTCGGCATTTATAGTAAACTTTCCACTTTCATCAGCAGTGGTGGCTCTAGTTTTACCTTTAACCTTAATAGTTGCTCCAACTAATGGCAATTTGTCTGCACTCGTCACTGTTCCAGTTATTTTCTTAATAACGGGCGTCTCGCCATTGTTTTCCTGTCCATAGGTAACAAATGTGATGGACAATAATAAGGTAAAAGATAAAAATAAACGTTGTAAACGAAAAAAAGCAGAAGGTTTAAACGCAATACAGCAATAACTCATTTTATTCATTTGGAAGCTTTTGATATTTCCCTATATAAAGTGCACAAAAATAATGTTTAGCGATCGTTAACCCACTAAAAATGTTGCAAACAATGGTCTACATGTAGCAAAAAAGCCATTTTTATACATAATATACTAAAAGTAGGATGGGCATTCAAAGTCAATAAAAAATAGTAACAATTCATTTAATAATACCTTATGGTTACAACACGCTTAATAACTTAACTATCTTAATAAAACAAGCGTTCCATTTCTTATCACTTCTCCACAAAGCGTATTGGCTTTTATTTTATATACAAAGGTTCCAGTATCTTGTGGTTTGCCATTGATGGTACCATCCCAACAGTCGTTAAGATTGGTAGTATAAAAAACCCTTTGTCCATATCTATTATAAATGGCAAATTCAATATGCTTTACATAGCCCCAATGTTTCACCCCAAAACAACTATTAACGCCATTACCAGGGGCAAATGCAGTTGGTATCCGATATCCATTTTCTAATTCACTCTTATTTACAACCACCGTTATGGAGCTATCATGCTCGCAGCCATCTACAGATAATACTTTTAGTTTAAAGGTTGTAGTAGTTTCTGGATAAGCAATTGGATGGCTACTTGTACTATCATTTAAAAATGCTGCCGGCGACCATAAATAAGTACTGCCCCCTACAACAGATAGCGTAGCGGTAGTTTTAATACAATCTATATTATTTGACTTTGAAAGTATAATTCCAGGTTTATACCTTACTTGAACATTCGTAGTTAAAGGCATTGAACGCTACAAATTGTATCAGTAGCTATAACAACATAACTAGTTGACTGACTAGGATAAATAACATTACTTGAAGAATTGGGAAAAGCTACGTTTAAAGATTGCCAATCATATTTGTTTCCTCCAGAAGCGGTTACTAAAACAGACTCACCTTCGCAAATGGTTGCATTTAATGGTGTAATAGCAAATTGAGGTAATTGCTTAACATTTAAAACTACCGAATCGGTGGCAGTACATAAGTTATTACCCGTTACCATAACATAATATTTAGTGGTCGAATTTGGATTAACAACCACCGTATTAGCATGTATATTGTTTATAGCAGAGGATGGATACCACAAATAACTATTTGCATTGGAGGACAAAGCAGTAATGCTTACAGATTTACCCATACATATCGTATCGATAAAAATGGGCGAAATAGAAATTGCTGGCAATGATAAACCTGTAACATTCACTTTTGTATGGTTACTACAGCCTTTATCACCTAATGCGGTAAGCACATACGCTTGTTTATTTAAGGAATTAATGGTAAGTCTTGGACTTAGAAGCGAACTATTATCTAACCCTATTAATGGATTCCAATTATAACTAATACCATTGCTTTTAGATTGTAAAATAATAGATGAGTTTATACAAATACTTGTATCTGCAATTGTTTGTACAATTGGTAAAGCCCACACACTAACTGTTACAGAGTCCTTAATGGTACAACTTTGTTTGTTTGTAACAGTTAAAAAATAGGTAGTGGTATCCTTTGGAAAAGCGGTAGGGTTTGAAATATTATTAGCGGATAAAGTAAAAGACTGCTGCCATTGATAATTATTATTAGGATCGCTATTAGCTGATAAAATAACACTATCACCTTTACAAACACCTGTATCTTTTAGTACAACAACTGGCAATGACTTTACAGTTACTGTAATAGAATCTTTATTATAGCATCCAAAACTACTAAAGCCGGTTACAATAATTAAGGTTGATTTATTAGGGTAGGCAATTGGATGAGCAATGGTTGTGTCTGATAAAAAGCTATGAGGATTCCATAGATACTTAACCCCTCCTATTGCCGATAGTTGGAAGCTATCCTTATTACAAATACTTGTATCCTTGTTAAGTAATTTAATGTTAGGTTTTGGAATGATATTAACATGAATAGAATCAGTAGCTATTTTAAATTCAGAGAAAGAAATATCATCCAAAGCAAAATCGTTACCATTTGAGGTAGTATTCAAATTAACAATAGAAATATCAGCAGTCGTACTGTTACCTGAATTCCAAATGATATAAAATTGTTTCCATATACAAGTGTTATAGGCTGCATTAAATGGTAAACCCACTATTTTGCCATTAATTGAAAATTGTAGTTCCGCAGGATTCCCTCTTCCTATGGATCCTAACCAAACAGAGAATGCATAATCGGTATTGGGTTTAATTAGCAATTGCTCCTCCCAAACAGCCACTCCTGCAACAGAAGCACCATTAATCAACATCATATTTCCTTTACCTGTTGTATGATCAGAACAATTTGAAAAGCTTGGATGCCATGGTTTTAAAGGGTTATGTGGAGAGGTACTAACCCAATAAACACCTTCGGGAATGCCAGAAGTAGAATCGTATTTATACGATGAGTTAAATCCAATGTTTCCTTGTTCAAAATCTCCATTCACAATTAAGTTCTTGGTTAAAACCTGTGCATTTACATAATAGGTAGCTGTTGAAGTGGGGGTTACAATAGGATTAGTTATAGAAGTAGCGTTTAAATCACTATTAGGTAACCAACAATAAGATAATGCAGGAACTGTATTTAATTGCAGTTGTTGCCCAATACAAATAGAAGTATCATGGGTAATAATAATTGAATCGTAGCTTACATTTAGTATCAGTGTTTTACTTATACTATCTATACAACCACTCGTGTTTTGGAGGGTAACCTTATAGGAGTTATAACTGTTGTAGATTACCGAGGGGTTAGAATCTATAGATACATTGTTATTACCTAGATTCCAAGAATATGAAAAACTATCGGATGATTGATTGTAAAAATGAACGGATAGTGGGTTGCAAACATCTTGTATGTAACTAAAATTTAATACAGGCTTTTTGGTTGACACATTCACCTTAAAAGTATCTGAGGCAATACATCCAACATCATTGTGCCTTTCAACAGTAAAACTTGTATTATTTGTTGGTGTTACCATTTGGCTTTGTATAGTTGTATTGGTTATATATGGAGAGGAAGCCCAACTGTAGAATGTAGCAGTTTTTGCAATTAATTGTACAGACTTACCTAAACAAACAGTTGTATCAACAGTGGGTGAAGGGTAAAAGTTATTAACGGTTATTTTAATTGAATCTGTTTTTGTTGTTAGTTCACTAAAACTAATATCATCAATTGCAAAATCATTTCCATCACCAATAGTATCCATATTAACTATTGATAATATTGCGGTAGTGTTATTACCTGAATTCCAATTTACCAAAGGTTGTTGCCAATTACAAGTATCTAATATGGCAGTAAAATAACTACCAATGGGCTGATTATTTACATAGAACTGAATTTTAGCAGGGTTATTTATAGATAATGATTGTACCCAAGTTGAGAAGATATACGTTGCATTTCGTTTTACATTATTAATGGTCTGTTGCCATAAAACAGCACCTGAGTTTGGAGATCCGTTTGCTAAGAGCATCTTACCATTGCCTGTAGTATGGTCATGACATTTGGCAATATAAGGATGCCAAGTAGCTGCGGTAGTATCTATGGTATAAGTCCCTTCATGATAACCATTTATAGAATCACGATAATCGGAATAAAAGTTAGCATTCCCTTTAGAAAAGTCTCCATTAGCAACAAGGTTAGCTCCAATACTTTGAGTGTTTAAGTAATATGTGGTAGTAGTTTTGGGTGAGGCTATTGGATTTCTAACTGTAGAATCTGACAAACCTATTGAAGGTTTCCAACAAAAACTATTAGCAGGCAACGCTTCTAATTGAATGGGAGTACTAGAACAGATGGTAGTATCCTTATTGATAATTAAACTATCAAAACCTAATAGTACAGGTATTTTTTTGATGATGGTATCTGCACAACCCGAAGTATTGGTAAGCTTTACATCATAAGAACCATAATTATTATAAAACTTATAAGCGGTTATATCATTTAAAGCAGAGGCATAACTCCCATCACCAAAATCCCATTTATAATTAAATCCGGATAGAGGGACAGATTTATTGGAAAAGGTAATTAGTAACGGATTACAAACATCTTGTTTAAAATCAAAATCTAAGTTGGTAGAAGGAGGTAATGCCACAATTGGTTTGCAAAACGAACTTTGTGTGGGTAAACCTTCGTCTATGGTTAGATTGATATTGTAAGTACCCGGCGTATTGTAAGTTATGGAAGGGGGATTTATTTGAGATGAATTAGGAATGCTTGCATTGGTACAACCTGGAAATTGCAAACGTGTTATGGTATTGTTTGCTACATTGGTTACAAAACTGTACACATCTGCCCCTACTCTAAACATCCTATTGATTGAATGTGGAAAGGAGAAGTTGCCAATGTTGCCTAAAGAAACTGCATTGGTTATACCTAGTAAATTATCATCGATATTAAAACGTACTAGGTCATTTTTATCATCATAATTAACAGCATAACCAATAGTTGCATCACACTGTTTAAAAATATATAAATCTCTGGGGCTACTTAAAACGCCATTAGGATTTCCTAAATTTACGGCAGTAGGTGTGTTTAATAGCGAATTACCAAAGTCTAATCTAACAAGATAAGAATTTGTTGAGTTGGCAATCCCTGCACCATCATTTGTAACAAATCCATACCAATTACCATTGGTTTCAATTAAGTTTATACCTGTAGGATAGGCTAGCAAATTGCCCACATTACCAAGATTAACAGCAGTAGGGGTATTATTTAAATCGCTTGTAAAATCGAATCTAGTTACCGTGTTATTATCTGCATTAACAGAAAAGCCATACCAATGACCATTTATGTTTTGCATGTTTAGTTTTATTGACTGACTCATGCCACCAATATTACCATAATCATCAACTGTTGGGGAAATATTAGTAAGACTAGGGCCAAAACTAATTTTTAATAATTTGGGAGTTCCTCCCCCATTTAAAGTTGAACCTCCCACTACAAAAGCAAACCAATTGCCATTATTTTTCACTAATTGTATACCCTCACTACCTACTTGGGTATTCATTTTATTCCCCACATTGCCCAAGAACACTGAAGTAGGGGTATTTAGTAGGCTGTTACCAAAATTTAATCTTGTTATACCTCCAGGATTAAAGTTTACAACAAACCCATAATAATTACCATTATCCTCGGCATAATCCATAAATACTGGGTTAGAAAAGTTGTTTCCTACATTACCAAGGTTGGTACAAATAGGTGTATTATTAAGGTTGCCTGTACAAAAGTTCCAATAATTGGTTGTGGCATTAGTAGATAAATTAGTGATGGAGACTGGTGCATTTACACAAACAGTATCAGGAGCGAAGAAATTAATGGCAGGGGGGGCATCAAACAATCTATAGCAAATCTCCAACCTTGCATCTCTAGTGGTATCTTTTGCTGTTCCCGCTTCAAATATCATAGAATTGTAAGGGTTATCTTCTGATTGCATTCTTAGTAAAAACCCAAAGTTACTATCAGGTCTATTTACCCATTTCTGTGCAAAGTCAGTAATGTCCACCACATAATCTTCTGCTGTATTGATGCTTTGTGGCAATATTTTTTGTGTAGTAATATCAGTTAAGGGTTGATTATTCCATGACAAGGTGTTTGCATTCCATGAATTTGTGCATTTTTGGAGTAATAAAGCGTTGTTAGTTCCATAAGTTGGTTGTCCTATTACCCCATTTAATGCTCCATTTGTTTTTGAATAGTAATGCAATTTTGCGCTGTTGACTATTGCATTAGTGGGTATTTTACTAATGTTATATAATTGTAAAGTTCTTCCGTTATATAAAGGTGTGCCATGGGTATTGTCTGTCCAAGCAAAAACTGCAATTTCACTTTTATCAAACCCAGCAATTGCATTTGGATAATTATTACCAATTTTAGCTGAAAGTGTAGGATTATTTGAAGCAGTATCCATCCTAATTACCATCTGCAAATTATTTGGATTTGCACAATCATTTAAGGGTGTAGGCGTTACAATTTTACCACAAGAATCGAGTATAAAAGGGCAATTTGGGTTTGTTTGATTGATTGAAGCAGAACCAATAAGAGAACCATTCCAAGCTGAATTGCCTTGAAGATTAGTAAGGCTATTAAATTTATAATAAGCCAAAAGACCATTTTGAGAAGTTGGATTTGGTAGAGAAGTATCCATATAAGCCCGAATGGAATCTTGTGGCCTTGCAACATTCCAAATTCTTACTTCATTGATATAGCCTAATAGGCTTTCAGGAGCAACGATTGTTGTAGTATCTGCACGAGAACCAATAGTTGTCAACCAATTGTTGGTTAATAAATTACCCCTAGCTGCTACAGCACTCATTAGGTATCCATCACGATAAAACTTTAATGAATCGCCATCATAGACCATGGCAACATGGTAAGTTTTATTCAATTGTATATCACAAATGTCTGGGGTAATGAAGAAACCTGCGTCTGTTGCAATTTCTGCATCATCGGGTCTTAAAAGATAATTATCATCACTAGGCCCACTATGCTTTGAAACAAGGTCACCTGCATACAGATGCCCTCCAGTATAAGGTTTCGTTCTATTAAATACTGCTTCTACAGTCAACTTGTTACCCGTTATATCAAGATCTCCAATTCTTACGCCTGATGTTTGGGCTTGCACATCCAAATAACTATTACATTCATTTGTAGGTGCAGGGTTTGTACCATAAGTTTGGTATAAAGAATCAACTTCCAATGGTGTTATTGCCCTGCCATATATGCGTACTTCATCCAAAACACCATTTAACCAATAGGGGGTTCTAGAAATATCAAAATACCTCCCTAAAAAAAGATCATTGTTGGTGGGTATTAATGCTGCATTTTGACTCCCTACCAATTTTCCATTTACATATAAATTAGAAACTTTACCATCATTCTGGTATACCACAAAATACCATTCCCCAGTATGGATATATGGATTTGTACTACCGCTTCCTAAACCATAAAAAGATTCATGAGTGGTATCTACAGAGGTATTGCATTGGTTAATACCAAGAGTAGCGCTGTAAGGTGCATCAGAATAAATAATTTCATAATTGGTTTGAGATTCTAGTCCTTTATTAATGATACAGTTGCCATGGCAAGTACCAGTGTAAAATCCGTTTATCTTAATCCAAAAACTAACAGAGACAGCTGTACCAGTATCCAAACATACACTAGAGGGAATTTGTATATAATTATCGATTCCATTAAACAAACATGCACTATTAGAATTTCCAAACCTATCTGATGTTAGGGTGGTGTTGTTAAAAATAGGATTATTATTATTGCCACTATAATCTTTTGCATCACCATTAAAGGGATAATAAGCTAATAATTTGCTATTTAAGTTTACCTGAGAAAAACTACTATTTAATACTAAAATAAATAATAGAAAAAAGATGTGTTTACATGTATGAGCAGATTTAATTTTTACAATAGAGAATAACATAAATTTCTTTTTGTAAAAATAAGGTGTAGCTCTTAATAACATTAATTAAATACGCTAAAAAGCTTAATTAGAGTCTGTCAATAAAGTAAGACCTTTCTACGAGAGTTAATCATTTTTTCTAGTTAAACCAGTTATTGTGTCTAACTAAAAATATTTTTTCTCATCTTTTTCACTCTAGTTGTCTTTTTCATTTATCGTTTAACATTTGTAGCCATTTCTGGCTATTTAATTAATACTAAAGCTGTTTAATTACAAATAATTCATGGGTTTCTTTTGGTAAAGCCTTTTTATTATTATCTAAAGCATTCCTATTAGATAAATAGAAAAACTGGGTTACTTGATTAGTAACAAAGTTTAAAATTCCATAAAACTGTATTCAATTTATATATTGTTTGTCATTCGCTAGATACGGCAGGTGTCTCGCTGTATACAGCACGTGTCTCGCTAGGTATTGCAGAAGAGCGGCAATATCTAGCACGTGTCTCGCTAGGTATTGCAGAAGAGCGGCTATATCTAGCACGTGTCTCGCTAGGTATTGCGGAAGAGCGGCTATATCTAGCATGTGTCTCGCTAGGTATTGCAGAAGAGCGGCTATATCTAGCGCGTGTCTCGCTAGGTATTGCGGAAGAGCGGCTATATCTAGCAAATGACTAGTTTTGTTATTTTACCAAGAAATATTTTATCACTAAATGATTATTGTACGTTTTTTATTTTTCATTACTCAACAGTATAAAGGGGATTGCATACCTATTTTTTTACCATCATGAACATCAAGTAAGAAACTGTGATAAAGGCAAAGGGTGTTGAATTCATTAAAGGTTTTAGTGTCCCTCGTTAAACCCTTTTTTTAAGAGTATTCGCTACCCTATTAATACACTTTGTTACCGTAACAAGCTGTTGAGCAAACAAGTTGCTATGCTTATCATCCCCTTTGGTAACATTTATATTGAAATAAGTCTTTTTGGCACTCCGCATATAATCTCGATAAAATAACTCTCCCATTTTTTCATGTAAATCTCAAAGCAATCTGTGGCTTACCATAGTAAAATCCCATAGAAGGGAATTATTGGTTGGATGATGAAGATTTGTGCTGCCGGTGGTACTATCATTATGAAACTTAGAAACTCCCTCAAAACCTTCGCCTATTGTAATCTTATGTAGAGAAACCAAAACATGCTGCAATTACGCTTCTTTAATCCTGGAAATGTATTTTTGGTATATCTAAAAGCTGAAAAGTCTAGTTCAACTATTTTTAAAAAATATATGAACAGATATGGGATTCAATTTGATGGCTTTGCAGCTCTCGATATTCGAGTTGTTCCATCTCCTTAAAAAGAGCTGCACAAAAAAACTGCTTAATACTATGAATATCATTTCACCTAAAATAAATTTGCTTTATTCCATACATCATATCCGATTCTACCATTTAAGTAATTCAAGATGTAAATTCACTAAACCTTCAAACATGCTAAATTCAGGATTCGATCACCAATCCAGCTTCTTAAACTGCAAACGAAAGATTTTAAAATGATTCCATTTGCATGCTTCAAGTTATTAATAAAAAAATGATATAACTATTTACTAGTATAACTTTCAGAATTTACTGGTAGACTCTTATTTGATAAATTAATTAGAAATAACAAATTCACAACTGTACATTTTTCAATTAACATTTGTTAAACTAGCAAAATTAATAAAATCAAACGGCTAATATACTCAACAGTGTATAATCCATTAGAGAGAACCATTATTTTTGCAAAAAAATTATTTATTGATGCAAAATTATTCACTATCACTATCTACAAAACCTTGGGAAAAAAATGATGTTGATGTGTTACAAGAAGTAATTAGTGGTTATAACATTATAGTTTGGAATGATGATACAAATACTTTTGAATGGGTAATTGAAACTTTAGTTGAAGTTTGTAACCATACTGAGGAACAAGCAGAACAATGTGCCTATTTAATTCATTATAAAGGAAAGTATTCTGTAAAACATGGCAGTTATGAACAACTAAAACCCATGCGTGATGCCATTACCGAACGTGGCATCAATGCAACCATCGAAGAAGTTAGCCATCACTAACCAGTTTCCACACCACCGCTACTGCTAAATGTATAGGTAATGAAACTTTTCGTCTGTTTTCATTTTGTTTATAATAGTTATCTCCGCATGTTCCCATTTTTGTATTTTATTCTTAAATCTTTTTAATTCATTTCTATCTGTATCTTCAAATTGAAGCATTCTAGGGCTTATAAACATCAATTCTTCATTGCCATAACCAGTTATTTTGCAAAAGGCCTCATTCATAAAAACTATTTTTGGTTTTGGTTCATTTATAAGCTCTGTTTCGGTAATTAAGATAGCATCATTAGTTTTCAACATGGCCAATTCTATTAGTTTCAATAACATTTACTGTTTCTATTTATCAATTTACACATTTATATAAAAAGTTACACGGTTTCACAGTTTTTTGTGTTTTATTTGACGAGTAAATGATATTTGATATTATTAAGTTTAAAATTAAACACACTTTGATATGCATAAAGGTTATGTGCTATTAATCTCTTTATTAATTCATGGTTGTTCTGCATTTGCTCAACCAACAAATTTTAGTTGGAAGAAATGCTTTGGTGGTTCTGCATCTGAAATGTTGACAACTATGAAACCCACAAAAGACAAAGGGTATATTTTAATTGGGACAACCAATACTAACAATAATGGTGATGTAAAAGGATATCACTATTATTCTAACAGTACTTCACAAATAGACCAATGGATTGTTAAGTTAAACAGCAGTGGAACTATTCAATGGCAATATGCTTTTGGTGGGTATTATGATGAAAGTGCATTAGACATAACCGAAACTAAAGATAGTGGCTTTGTAGTGGTGGGCGCTTCATCTTCTTATGAGGGCGACTTGTTAAATACATGTCCCTGTTACGGGATGGTTATTGAAAAATTTTCCAAGACAGGCTCTTTATTGTTCAAAACCAAATACTCGTTAAGTATCACTGCAAGTTTACTACAATCAGCAAAACTTTTAGAGGATATAAGTGGCAATATCAACGTTGTTACTACCAGACAGGGTGGTACTTTTCCTAATTATACCTACTTTCCAGAAATATATCAATTTGATAACCTGGGAAATTTTAAATGGGTTAAGAGTGTAGGGAATTACCTGAGCAGTGTTGTAGATATTGTGGAAGCAAAAAACAATCAATTTCTTTTGTTATCTACAAATACTAATAATCGTTATGCTGTAACTATGATTGATGTGTTTGGAAAAACAATTTGGGAAAAATATTATGATGCCATTGGTAGTCCAAAACACATTATTAAAACAAGTAAAGGTAATTATGTAGTACTTGGGGATGTTAATTCTCCTAGTGGAGATGTAACTAACTATTATGGGGCTAAGAATCTTCCAAATATGTATACTTATGAAATAAATGATACTGGTAAGATATTAAGAAATAATACTTATGGAAATACTCTAGGAAACCAATCTGGAAACATTTCAACGACTGCTGATGGAGGTTATTTGATAGCAGGTACTGCGAATGGTAATGGAGGAATGGTGACGGGTGCAAAGGCAGGTTCTGATTATTGGATTGTAAAAACAGATAGTGCTGGTGTGTTGAAATGGCAAAAATCTTATGGAGGAAGTGATAATGATATAGGTACAGTTGCTTTTGAAGCCAATGGAGGGGGTATTGTAATTGCAGGAACCGTAAAATCTAATGATATAGACGTTACTACTAACCATACTACTGCAGGTGGAGTATTAGATATTTGGATACTAAAATCAACAGATTTTCTTAAATCATTTTCTCCCAGTTCTGCAAATGCAGGTACAATAGTTACCATCAAAGGCATTGGCCTAACCAATACCACTAAGGTAACTTTTGGTGGAGTAGCTGCAGCATCGTTTGTAGTTTTAAATGACAGTACCATTCAGGCAACAGTTGCTGCTAATTCGCAAAGTGGAGATGTTGGTGTTGTTACAACGACCAATGATGGTAAGCTTACGGGCTTTACATTTATGCCTAGGATTTTAAATTATTATTATAGAGGTTGCGACCAATTAGATTATAACGGAAAAACCTATAGAGCATCCACCATTCTTTTCGATACTCTAAAGAATGTTTTGGGAACTGATAGTGTATTTAACATTAGAAACATTATAGTTAAAAATACTACCTATAGTAGCTATACTGATACCGTTTGTTACTACCTGAATTTATCGAAACCTACCGGTGTTTATAAAACCTATCTAATAAACCATGACGGGTGTGATAGTATTATTATAGAAAACCACATAGGAGGGCTGAACCCGCCAATTGATGTTGTGCTTTCCAATAAAATAATATGTAATGGGCAACAAGTTACGCTTACAGCAAGTGGAGCAGATACATATACTTGGATGCCAGGAAATTTGAGTGGAGCAAGTATTACAGTTAATCCAAGTCAAACTATAACTTATGTAGTTACTGGCAAAACTAAAGAAGGTTGTGTAGGTTATAACAAGATTTGGAAAACAGTTTCAGATGGAAATGCATTTAGTGCAGCAATTAAAAATGATGGCACATTATGGATGTGGGGAAGTAACAATCAATATCAATTAGGAGATACCACAATAACACAAGTGAATTCGCCATTTCAGATAGGAAAAGATAATGATTGGGATACGGTTGTTTGTGGTGAAGACCATGTTTTAGCATTAAAAGTGGATGGCAGTTTGTGGGCGTGGGGGGATAATCTATCTGGTGAATGTGGTGTAGATCCACAACCTACTATTTTTGGGAGTAAAGTAAAAAATATTAAATTACCAACAAGAATAGGGGTAAGCACTAATTGGAAACAAATTAGTGTGGGTGCTTTTTATAATTTAGCTCTGCAAAACGATGGAACATTGTGGAGTTGGGGAAATAATACACATGGACAATTAGGTAATGGCACTAGTAGCAATTACAGTTATACACCTTCTAAAATTGGCGTAGATACCGATTGGATAAAGGTATCTGCTAGTAGTATTATTGTTGCAGGTGAACCACATAGTTTGGCTTTAAAAAAGGACAGTAGCATTTATTGTTGGGGTGAAAGTGGTGAGGGGCAA
>Ga0007836_1000086_pt1 | contig 22271 bp, 22 predicted proteins | sample CryBogCBE23Oct07_FD_71205 | JGI IMG/M metagenome (GOLD analysis project Ga0007836, IMG submission 71205) | Freshwater microbial communities from Crystal Bog, Wisconsin, USA - CBE23Oct07 | ecosystem: Environmental > Aquatic > Freshwater > Lake | place: Crystal Bog, Wisconsin, USA | collected...
ATTGACCAAATAGTTGTTGCCGCTATTAAAATAACCACTAGTGGGGTTATACAAAATGTAATAATCATTTGCATTTGTATCTAATGAATTGTTGCTATAGCTGTTGAAGTCGAAAAATATATTAACTAAACCCCCATAACCCGATGGATCGGTTTTATTAACATACCATGAGCGATTCCATCTAGTAAAACTAGTACCCATTGTTGTGGTACCCGATATCCCATTGTCTGCCGCCGTTAAATAGGTTCCTGGAGCGCGTAATAAGCCACTAATTCCATTTACATTTTGAAATCCTAGTCCATTATTAGACCCTGTATAGGTGGTACTATCACTTCCTCCTTCGGTTCCTATTCCTACCAAATCATTTACAAAGGCAGCATTAGTGGGATAAAAATATACTGCACCATTGTAGGTCTGAAAAGTATCCAACATACCCCATTTAGCTGCTAAATAAGTTTCGATAATTCTTCTTCCAGACTTTTTGGTATCAAAACCAGCTAGCACGGTTTCACTTACTCCCCAATGAACAGAAGAATAATTATTGGTTCTATTTCCGATAGTGGTAGACAAAGTTGTATTGGTAACATGTGGCGTATCGGTAGAATTTAGTGTGCCTCCCCCATTAAAATAATAATAAGTATTAATACCAGTTGAGGGTAAATAATTACCAGCCATTAGCCATTGCCCTCTTAAATCATTATAAGCAGTGTAATAGTAGTAGGTATTGTTTCGCATAGCGGTAACCGCGTACTTAGAAATTTGTGTTACATACCTTAAACCTATTAAAGGAGTACCCTGGGTGTTGTTTGTAGAATTAGAATAAGTGCCATACCTAAAATCCGTTAATGAACTTGGTGCATCTGGATAAACATGTATTACCTGCGCAACATTGTAACCATTTTGTGGTGCTAATAATGCGTTAGTGGCAATATCTAAACCCTGTGCTCCATTAAACTCAACGATATTTTTACCATCCTGAACCGAAAGGGCTGGTTGTTTACTACTCGTAGCTTGAGCCGCAGAGAGATTGTTTGCTTTGTCCTTCCAAGCAGAAATTACGCCACCCACTTTTGTAAACGTTGTGGTATCGGACGCATCAAGCCAAAGGTTTATTTTACTTTTTGAGAATCCACCTGGATAATATTGTGCTAAACTTTTTGTACAAACTACAAAAAGTAAGGTTAGTTGCAAGCAAAAACGTAGTGTGTTTTTCATATAGTTCAATCAATCTAAAAGAATGGGGGCAAAGCTTATATTGTTTACCTTAAAAAAGATGTCTACATCCTTTCCAAATAAAACAACACAAAGACAATAAGCATACAAAGTAATTTTTAAAACCTATACAGCACTTTGCCTATTGTTGCAAATAATAGTTCAAAGGTGTCAAACAATTTTAAACCGAATTACAGTATACAAAACGATACCTATTCTAACGTGTTATTGGTGCAGAATATATTATAAATCAATTATGATATATTTAATTTGAAAGCCATAACCTATATTTGACGCAATTAATAAAATCTTTAATGAAGCAATCTCTTATACTTTTATTCGCCGTTTTATCAATCCAATATTCATTAAAAGCACAAGAAGTTACCTCAACTTATAAAAATGCAATTGGTATAAAAGCATTGCCTGGAGGATTTACTTTTAAACATTTTATAAGTGATAAAACTGCTGTAGAAGCCTTAGCTTATTTTGACCACGAAACCACTAGAATTACTGGTTTATATGAATTACATTATGATTTAGGCACCTCCTTAGAAGGATTAAATTGGTACATGGGTGGTGGTGCGCATATAGGCAATTGGACAAATGTGTATAAAGGACGCAACCCCAATAGAACCAACAATAGCACCTTAGGCGTAGGTGTTGATGGGGTAATTGGCGTTGATTACAAAGTAGATGCGCTACCTATAAACATTGGGGTTGATTGGCAGCCTTCTTTAAACCTTATTGGCTATACCTATTATGAAGGATTAACATGGGGTGGTGTTGCAATTAGGTACACCTTTTAATAAGCCTAAACAAGCTTTTACCTTTTTTATTGGTTGCTTACCCTTTTTAACACCTGCTTTATACCATTCTGTATATAGCTTCTATTTGCAAAAATTATAACTACTGATGGCTAAAGATAAAAAACAAGCTGCTTTAGGCTTCATTTTCATTACTTTATTGATAGATGTTATTGGCTTTGGCATTATTATTCCTATTTTACCACAACTAATTCAAAGCCTTACACACGGTTCTGTTAGTGATTCCTCAAGATACGGTGGTCTATTAATATTTGCTTATGCTTCTGTACAATTTTTAGCTTCGCCTGTTGTTGGTAACCTTAGCGATCAGTTTGGGCGTAGACCTGTACTACTTTGTTCGTTATTTGGTTTTGGCATTGATTATCTTTTTTTGGCCTTTGCACCTTCTATTGGTTGGCTATTTTTAGGCAGAATAATAGCTGGCATTACTGGTGCTAGTATTACAACCGCCTCTGCTTACATTGCCGACATAAGCACTCCCGAAAAGAAAGCACAAAATTTTGGAATGATTGGGGCAGCATTTGGCTTGGGCTTTATTATTGGCCCTGTATTGGGGGGGTACCTTGCCAACTTTGGCTTGAGGGTTCCCTTTATTGGGGCAGCCTGTTTAACCCTTATTAACTGGCTTTATGGCTTTTTTATTTTACCAGAATCTTTAAGTAAGGAAAATAGAAGATCATTTGAATGGTCAAGAGCCAATCCAATAGGGTCGCTTAAATTGCTTAATAAATACCCCGTTATTGCTGGCTTGGTGTTATCACTTACACTTATTTATATTGCTTCCCATTCTGTACAAACCACGTGGAGTTATATTACAATTGAAAAATTTGGCTGGGATAGTAAAATGGTAGGCAATTCCTTAGGTATAGTGGGTATTTGCGTTATGATTGTTCAAGGGGTATTGATACGTAAAATTATTCCTGCTTTAGGGCAAAACAAGAGTGTTTATTTAGGATTATCCTTTTACGCGATTGGCTTTTTATTGTTTGCATTTGCAACTAAAACATGGATGATGTTTTCTTTTACGGCTATTTACTGCATGGGCGGTATTGCCATGCCTGCTATACAAGGAATAATTTCTACTCATGTACCCAAAAATGAACAAGGTGAGTTACAAGGAGCATTAACAAGTTTAATGAGTGCAACCTCTATTATAGGCCCATTAATAATGACCAACGTATTTGCATATTATACTGCCCCGTCGCAAACTTTTCATTTTCCTGGTGCGCCATTTATTGTAAGTGCCATTCTTACCGTTGTCAGCACCTTTTTAGCCTATAAAAGCCTTAATAAAACACACAGCAGCTAAACTTTTATTAGTTTATTGTAGAGGTATAACTCTCATTACCCGTTATTCACTACTCGCTATTCACCATTAAATACTCACTTTATGATGCATAACCCAAAATTGCAAGACTTTGAACAAGGACAAGTTTTACTATTTAATAAACCTATTGGTTGGACTAGTTTCGACCTTGTTAGAAAAGTAAGAAACTTGATTCGTATTAAAAAAGTAGGTCATGCAGGCACTTTAGACCCTTTAGCTACCGGATTATTAATAATTTGTACGGGTAAGTTTACCAAGAAAATTAATGAATACATGGGTATGGAGAAGGAATATGTGGGCACATTTACACTAGGAAGTACTACACCCACTTACGATTTAGAATCGGATCCTACAAACTTTAAGGATACTAGTCATTTAACTGTAGAGGAAATACACAACGCTACCCTTCCTTTTACGGGAGATATTATGCAAATGCCTCCTCAACACTCAGCCATTAAAAAGGATGGTAAACCCTTATACCTTTCTGCTAGGCAGGGCATTGAAGTAAAAGTTGATGCTCGCCCCGTAACTATTAAACAGTTCAGCATCACCCATATTAATTTACCTGTAGTTGGCTTTAAGGTGGTGTGTACTACCGGAACTTATATACGAAGTCTTGCTAATGATTATGGTGCAGCTTTAGGGGTAGGCGGATATATGAGTAGCCTTTGTAGAACGAGGATAGGTGAATTTAAAAATGAAGATGCCTTGACCATTGAATATTTTGAAAACAGCATCAAGCAAGGTTCTTAGGTTATCAGCTAACATTTATAGGTTATAAAGAGACTTTCCCGGTGTATTACACCATTGTAAACATACAAAATGAGCGGTAGCTGATGCATTACATTGGGTTCATGATACCTAATGAGTGAGGGACTATGCATAATGACAGCTTGATTATGCATAATGTAGGTTTGATTATGCATAATGTAGCTTTGATTATGCATAATGAGTGAGCTACTATGCATAATGTAGCTTTGATTATGCATAGTGATTGAGGTACTATGCATAATGTAGCTTTGATTATGCATAATGAGTGAGGTACTATGCATAATGTAGCTTTGATTATGCATAATGTAGCTTTGATTATGCATAGTGATTGAGGGGCTATGCATAATGTAAGTTTGATTATGCATAATGGAACTTAGATTATACAGAGTGAAAGGCTACTAAATAATTGGAAAATCTTATTAAAGTAAATAATCTCAATCAAAAACAGCTAATATAAAATGATGAGTGGGCATCTTTTACAAAAAAGAATGACTGATATTATCGCAGGTAGTTGGAGTACATTTTTAACATTCAATAGCTTTAAATAACGGTATGGTAGCGGGTTAAAACCAATAAACCCAAAAAAGTATGATAAATAACAACCACCCTACGTAAATAAAAGCATAATGACCTTACTTTTACCCCGTGAGGAAATATAAGAAACCAGTAATTCTGGAGAATGTTTTAGTAGAAAACTACGCAGCAGAGGGCAAGAGTATCGCAAAAATTGATGGTAAAGTAATATTTATCGAATCGGTAGTGCCAGGAGATATTGTTGACATCCAACTATCTAAAAACAAGAAAGATTGGGCAGAAGCTTATCCATTAGCGTATAAAAAGTATTCGGAAGAGCGGGTTACACCCTTTTGTAAACACTTTGGTATTTGTGGTGGTTGCCAATGGCAAATGTTACCCTACCCTAAACAATTAGTTTACAAACAACAACAGGTGGCAGATAACCTACAACGAATTGGGAAGGTAGTATTACCTAATATATTACCCATAATAGGTGCTGATAAAACCACAGGTTATAGAAACAAATTGGAATATACTTTTGCTACGAGGAGGTATATTCCTAAAGAAGAATTCCAGCAACTACGAGCAGAGGATAAATTAACAGAAGCAATTGAAGGCACAATTGGGGCAGCAGGTTTTCATGCTAAAGGTCAATTTGATAAAGTTGTTGAGATAGATGTTTGTCATCTACAAGAAGAACCTACCAACCTAATTAGGAAAGCAATAGTGGACTATGCCAAACAAATGGGATATAGTTTTTATGATATACGAAACCATGAAGGCTGGTTGAGGAATATGATGGTAAGAATAGCTACTACAGACCAAATAATGATAAATATTGTATTAGGCTTCGAAGATAAGAAAATGCAGGAAGGGCTTTTTAACCACCTATTACTTCAGTTTCCATCTATTACTACGTTACTATATACCATTAATAGAAAATTTAATGATAGCATTTACGACTTATCCCCGGTAATAGTACAAGGTGGAGGATTTATTACTGAGCAGCTAGAAGATTTTAAGTATAAAATTAGTCCTAAATCCTTTTTTCAAACCAATACAAAACAAGCCGAGAAGCTATATGCAGTAACTAGAGATTTTGCAGAATTGGATGGTAACCAAATAGTGTACGACTTATATTGCGGTACGGGTAGTATTGGAATTTTTTGTAGCAAAAATGCCAAGAAGATTATTGGCGTAGAATTAATTGAAGATGCTATAGCAGATGCGAAGGAGAATGCAGCGTTAAATGACATAAATCACTCTCTTTTTGTAGCTGGAGATGTAATTAGTATTTGTAATGATGAGTTTTTTGTTGCTCATGGTAAACCAGATGTAATTATTACAGACCCACCAAGAGCGGGGATGCACGAAAAGTTAGTAAAGAAGTTACTAGAAATAGCTGCACCCATTATTGTTTATGTTAGTTGCAATCCGGCTACCCAAGCAAGAGATTTAGCGTTATTAGATGAAAAGTATAAGGTAACAAAAATACAACCGGTAGATATGTTTCCCAATACACACCACATTGAAAATGTAGTACAATTGAAGCTAAAAGAGATAGATGAGGTATCTGTACAAAATGATTAATTAGTAATACAAGCGAAATAAGATATTATAAAATGAATGAATTTAGACCCTCAAGATTCGAAGTATTACCTACAGTAATCAAGAATCTAATTATAATAAATGTACTTTTCTACTTGGCTCAGATAACAATTGCCAAACAATTTGGCTTTTCGATGGACGATTTGTTTGCGCTTCACACTTGGAAAAGCCCTTTGTTTAAACCTTGGCAGTTTATTACCTATATGTTTATGCATGGTGGCGTAGCACACATATTTGGAAACATGTTAGCCCTATGGATGTTTGGTTCCGCACTAGAAAATTTATGGGGAATGAAACGCTTCATTACCTTTTATTTAATTTGTGGATTAGGTGCTGCACTATTACACTTGTTAATTCTTAATTACGACATTACTCAACTAAACAATCAATATATTGATTTAGTAGCCATGCATGCTAGTAATAAAAGTGGTGCCGTTGAGGCAATGATGAGTTTTGCTAATAGTCATGGCATTCAACTTACAGATGGTTTTAGTAACTATTTACGAACCAATCCAGACGATCATTCTGCAAGGCAGCAGTTATTAGATGTAATATCCAACTTTTATAAAGCTACTTTAAACACCCCCACTGTAGGTGCAAGTGGAGCTGTATTTGGTGTATTAGCAGCATTTGTTTATCTTTTTCCTAATACCTACATTTATTTATACTTCTTTATCCCCATCAAAGCAAAATGGTTGGGCATTGGATATTTTGCTTACGAACTATATTATGCAGTACAAAACACGGCAGGAGATAATGTTGCAAGATGGGCACATGTAGGCGGCGCAATAGTTGGGTTGATAATAGTAATAACATGGAACAAAACCAACAAGCAAACGTTTTATTGATATAAACAAATAATAACAAACGTGGGAATTAGGGATTATAATAAACGAATACCGCTTTTAGGTCAAGATAACAATGCGCTTACATGGCTAATTATAATAAACGCGACCATTTTTATCCTCCTAAACTTTTTAAAGATTGTTTATTTCTTTTCAGAAATTAATGGAGATTATTTTCAGATACAGATACTAGACTGGTTCAATTTACCAGCTTCCCTAGAAAAACTAGCTTCTCGCCCTTGGGTACTTCTTGTATATATGTTTAGTCACCTAAGTGTAATGCAATTAATAAGTACACTTTTATGGTTGTGGGGGTTTGGTTATATACTGCAAGATTTAACTGGCAATAGCAAATTATTACCCATTTATTTATATGGAGGTTTTGTAGGAGGCTTGTTCTTTTTGCTCACCAACAACCTAATTCCTGTTTTAGCGCAGCGAATAGATTTTCTTCCTCCGTTATTTGGGGGTGGTGCAGCAGTAATGGCGGTTGCGGTGGCTACAACAACACTTGCACCCAATTATAGAATATTCCCCCTAATAAATGGAGGTATACCATTGTGGATACTTACCTTAGTTTTTGTGGCAATAGACTATGCAACCATCGCAAGTGCTACTGCTGGTATTGCTATTGCACACCTTTCAGGTGGGGCAATGGGATATTTTTATATTAAATTATTAGATCAAGGTCATGATATAGGTGGTTGGATGATAACTTTTACACATTGGGTAGACGGTCTGTTTAATCCTTCAAAGAGGTTTAATGATAAGCCACAAAAAGACAGACTCTATTACAAGAATTCCGAACCTCCTTTTAAAAAGACCCCAAATGTTACCCAACAAAAGTTAGATGAAGTATTAGATAAAATAAATAAGGAAGGCTATCATTTATTGACAGATGAAGAGAAGGCATTTCTAAAAAAAGCAAGTAAAGAGGAACTTTAAAGTAGCAAATAGTAAATGAATAAACTGGTTTCAATATCCAAGAAGGTATTTTCTATTTCAATAGTAGGTTATTGTTTTATTTACTTATTGGCATGCCTAACACCTTTTGTAAGCCCAATATTTTTCCCAGGATTTACCTACTTAGCACTTTTATTTCCATTTTTATTATCAGGAATGTGCTTTATCCTTCTACTTTCAGTAATCCTTTTCAGAAGGTACTCAATAGGCATTTTATTCATTATTCTATTAGGGTTTCAAAACATACTATCGACTACTGGCTTGCATTTTAATCATAAATCCAATCCAACTCAAGAAAAGGGAACTGTTCGTTTATTATCATGGAATGTAGATGACTTTGTTGATAATGAAAGATGGAGAGATACGCCTAATTGCCCTAGAAGAAATATGCTAAGATTTATAAAGGAGGCCAATGCTGATATATTATGTTTTCAGGATTTTGCGACCCCCGCAGAGAATAGATATATGTTTTCAAACATAAAATATTTAGTGGATACCCTTGGATTTAGGTATTATTATTTTTCAATAGATTACCCTCCAAACAATAAGGATTTTTGGAAATCATATTATGGCACAGCCATATTCTCTAAATTTCCCATCACTGACTCTGGAAAATTTGCCTATAACTGGAAGCATTATCCAGAGCATCTTGAGTATGCAACCGTAAATATAAATGGGAAGTTAACACGGTTTTACAACACCCACTTACGATCAATGTTTTTACATAGGTATGGTAAAATGCCTGGAGACTCTAGCTTTATTATAGACGATACAACCATTATTTACACGGGTCATCGCTATCAAAAGCTAAGATATTTTGATTCCCTGCATGTAAATCAGGCACAATTAATTAAAGAGCAATTAAATAAATGCACCCTCCCTTTTGTGTTTTGTGCCGATTTAAACTCTGTACCCTCAACCTATGTTTACCATCATATAAGTAAAGGTTTAAAAGATGCTTTCTTACAGAATGGCTTTGGGTGGAGTGCCTCCTATTCGGACCTTTCCCCTACTTTACGTATAGATGTTACCCTACTAAGTAAACAACTACAAACAACACAATTCTGTTGCCCTAAACTAATGAATGCATCTGATCATTATCCTTTAGTAACAGATATACTAATAAAATAGCCCTTTAGAATAATAATCCTTCTAATTACATAAAGTTCCAACCTTTCTTAATTTATTTAACACTTTAGAGGTATTAGAACCTAATGTATTGGTAGCAATTTAATTTATTTACATTTTATTGATGCAAGAAGTGTAATTAAACAGCACTCGTAAATTGCTTAAGGAATCTTATATCGTTTTGGCTATACAAGCGTAAATCGTTAACCCTGTATTTTAATTGACAAATTCGCTCTACCCCCATTCCAAAAGCAAATCCAGTATATTTATTACTATCAATATTAAAGTTTTCTAACACCTTGGGGTGAACCATTCCACTACCCAATATTTCTACCCAACCAGTATGCTTACAAACATTACAACCATCACCTTCACATATTAAACAGCTAATATCCATCTCGGCACTTGGTTCTGTAAAAGGAAAGTAAGAGGGGCGAAAACGAACCCTAACATCTTTTCCAAACATCTCTTTTACAAAAAAGTATAAAGTCTGCTTTAAATCGGCAAAACTTACATTTTCATCAATGTATAAGCCTTCTATTTGGTGAAAAAAGCAATGGGCTCTAGCACTAATTGTTTCATTTCTATAAACTCTTCCAGGACAAATTACCCTAATGGGAGGCTTTTGATTTTCCATCACTCTCGATTGTACACTACTAGTATGTGTACGCAATAACCAAGCAGGATCTTGATTTACATAAAATGTATCCTGCATATCTCTTGCAGGGTGATCTTCTGGAAGATTCATGGCGCCGAAATTGTGCCAATCATCTTCAATTTCTGGTCCTTCTGCTATGGAGAATCCAAGTGTTTTAAATATTGAAATGATCTGGTTACGAACAACAGTTAAAGGATGACGGGTGCCAACCAAAATATTATCCCCTGGTAAACTCCAATCTATATCTTTTGCAAAAGCATCTGTAGAATTTTCTAAACTTCCTTGTAATAACTCAAACTTTTGCTCGGTAAATACTTTAAATTCATTCAGAACCTGCCCAAATGCTTTTTTATGCTCATTAGGAATGTTCCTCATTTCACCCATAATATTCTTTAAAATACCTTTGGTACCCAACCATTGTATTCTAAAAGCTTCTATCTCCTCGGTTGTATTGGCTTTAACTTCTGAAATTTCTTTCTTGAAAGCTTCTATCTTTTGTAACAATTCTTCCATCGGGCGAAGATAAAAGAATGGAGACTATTTTTTGTTTGTTGTGAAATTCTTTTTTAGTTCTGTAATTGTTCTAGCATCAATGTAACGCTACTTATTCACAAAAAACCTATTAATTTTAAGGAGATTGCTTTTAATTATTGCCATGATTAAAGTGATATCGTCTTCCTTTTTTCAATGCCTATACTTTAGTGCAAAAGACACCTTAAAAAAGAATAATTCTATTAATTTACAAGAAACTGCCCATCTATTTGACTTATATCATTAATTACATTAAACTGAACTATACATTTGTACGTTTATAAGATTATGACAACAAAAAATACAACCACAAAAGGTATCATACTAATGAATCTTGGCTCACCAGATTCAACCTCAACCAAAGATGTAAGAAAATATTTAGCTGAATTTTTAATGGATGGTAAGGTAATAGACATACCTTACTTGGTGAGATTAATTTTGGTGAGAGGGATTATAGTTCCTTTTAGAGCACCCAAAAGTGCAGAAGCCTATAGTACAATTTGGTGGAAAGAAGGATCTCCATTAATTCAATTAACCAAACAATTACAAACTGCAGTACAAGCCAATTTAGATGAGCCAGTTGAAATTGCCATGCGTTATGGTAATCCTACACCAAAAGTAGCTTACGAGAACTTGTTAAAACAAAATCCCAACCTTACCGAAGTTGTATTAATGCCTTTATATCCTCATATGCAATGAGTAGTTATGAAACCGCAGTTGATTATATGAAGGAGGTTCATCTAAAGGAAGGGTATAGTTTTAAACTCTCTACTATTCCTGCTTACTACAACAATCCCGATTATATTCATGCATTTGCAGAGCATATTCGCCCATATTTAGAGCAAGAGTATGACCATATATTATTTAGTTATCACGGAATTCCAGAAAGACACCTAAAGAAAACAGACCCAACTAAACAACATTGCTTAATGGTTGAAGATTGCTGTAATGTGAATTCTGTTGCGCATGAAACCTGTTATCGTCACCAATGTTTAACTACTACGCGTTTAACAGCCGAGGCTTTGCAGCTACCAAAAGAAAAGTATAGTTATTCCTTCCAATCTCGCTTGGGAAGAGACCCTTGGTTGAAGCCTTACACGGATTTTAGATTAAAAGATATGCCTAAAGAAGGCATAAAAAAACTACTAGTGATTTGTCCTGCTTTTGTAAGCGATTGTTTAGAAACATTAGAAGAAATAGCCATTCGTGGTAAAGAAGATTTCATGGAAGCAGGTGGCGAATCGTATGAAATGATTCCTTGTTTAAATACTGACCCTAATTGGGTAGCAGCAGTTAGCAAATGGGTTTCTTTAGGTATTGTTTAGTGATTAATTATTAGTGATTAGTTATCGTTTATTATTAAATTACTACACTTTACACCTATCTATTCGCACCTCACTACTAATACCTAACAACTCATCGCTAACAGCTAACTAACATGACTTACTTATATTTAAAAGCACTCCACATTATTTTTGTAGTAACTTGGTTTGCTGGATTGTTTTATATGCCACGGCTTTTTATTTACAACGTAGAAGCACAACAAAAGCCACAACCTATAAAAGAAGCTTTAACCAATCAATTTAATATAATGATTAAACGCCTTTGGTTTGGCATAACATGGCCTTCTGCTATTATAACCTTAATACTAGGCTTAGGCGTTTTGTTTGAAACAGGATTTTATCAAACTATATTTGATGAAGAAGGTAGGTGGTTACTTATTAAATTAATATTAGTTGTTTTATTATATGCCTACCACTTTTCGCTTCATATTTTAGTAGCCCAACAAACCAAAGGTATTTTTAAATACTCCTCAAATCAACTACGTATGTGGAATGAAGTTGCCACTATCTTTCTTATTGCCATCGTTATGCTAGTTGTGGTAAAGCAAAGCATTAGTTTAGTTTGGGGGCTTATTGGGCTAGTTGCATTTATTGCTTTGTTAATGAGTGCAATAAAAGTTTATAAAATTATCAGAGAGAAAAAATAGAACCCCTCTTCATCAATATATGACGTTACCATCCAACAACAATGTAAAGATTTTAATAGGAACTTTTGCTATCATCATACTGCTATTTATTATTTCGGCAGTAGGACGACCACTTATTTTTGGTTTAACAGGCTTAAAATCTGTAAACGATATTTTTATATTCTTATCTAGTTGTACCCACTGGCTTTGCTTATTATTGCTATGGATATATGTAACTAAAGTTGAAAAGCAGCCTTTTTTATTGTGGAAAGAGAGAGAGTATGGCTTTTTATATTATATAGTACACATCATTGCAATTTTCTTTTTTATCTTCTTATTAGCAATCCCCATTATGATGATTTTTCAACTTTTACATCTAGTAAAAGTTAGTCCTAAGATTAATGAATTGAGAGAGATTGTAAAAAATAACGAGCCACTATTAGCATTTATCTGTCTTACAGCAGGCATTGTTGAAGAAGCAATATTTAGAGGATATATTTTACCACGTTTTGAAGTTCTCTTTAAAAATGCTTATTATGCCATTATTATATCGTCTTTATTTTTTGGATTACTACACTTTAAATACGGCACCCTTATAAATATGGTAGGCCCTTTTATAATAGGATTAGTATTAGCTTATCATTATTGGAGATTCCGAAACATTAAAATGGTCATGTTAGCCCACTTCCTTTGGGACTTTATGTCCCTAACGCTTTCAGTAAAGTTCAATCACCTACATTAAATTTAATTTATATAAAAAAATTAATAATGTAGAATATAACTCCAGCAATAACTGCCGAGATAGGTATCGTAATTATCCATGCCCACATTAAACTTATTGTAACACCCCATCTTACAGCACTTAAACGTTTTGTAGCACCAACACCTATGATAGATCCTGTAATGGTATGTGTGGTTGAAACAGGTATACCAAATTTTTCACTTAAAAATAAAGTAATTGCCCCTGCGGTCTCTGCAGCTACTCCTTCTAAAGGAGTAACTTTTGTAATTTTTGTACCCATTGTTTTTACAATCTTCCATCCACCACTTAGTGTACCTAAGGCAATTGCAATAAAACTACCTAATGGCACCCACCAATAATCATTAACAAAATAATTAAAACGTTCTTTTGGTAACACATGTAAATAATGAGCATCCATTATAATAGTTGTTTTGTAATAAATGATAGCTGCACCTATTATACCCATTACTTTTTGCGCATCATTACCACCGTGTCCTAAACTAAAAGCAGCACTTGATAGTAACTGTAATTTCTTAAACCATTTATCTGCCTTATAAGGATTGCTTTTCTTAAATAGATGCACGATTAATATAGTTATTATAAACGCTATTAACATACCTATTAAAGGAGCAAGAAATATAAACAAAAAGGTAGGAACTACTTTAGCATAGTTAATTACATCAACCTTTCCATTAGACAATGTACCTGCATGTGCTATTGCTGCACCAATAAAACCACCCATTAAGGTATGAGAAGAACTAGAAGGAATACCAAACCACCAAGTAATTAAATTCCATATAATTGCTGCCATAATACCAGCCAATATTACTTGTAAGGTTATAAACTCTGGATTAACCCATTTTGCAACCGTATTTCCTATATCAAACTTATGGTAAACATATTTAGAGATAAAGAATGCTGCAAAATTAAAAACTGCCGCCCAAATAACTGCTTGTAAAGGGGTTAGCACCTTGGTAGATACAATGGTAGCTATTGAATTGGCAGAATCGTGAAAGCCATTTATAAAATCAAAAATGTATGCTAATATAATAATGACTACTAAGAGTATGAACATGTTAATTTAAAGTTTTAATATACAAAGTATTCCAACCAGCTAAAAAAATTAACTTAAGCATATTTAATGATAATACTCTCTATTACGTTTGCCGCGTCTTCGCATTTATCTGTAGCAATTTCCATAGCCTGATAAATTTCCCTTTTCTTAATTATTTCTTTTACATCAGTTTCCATTTCAAATAAACGCTCAATACTTAAATCAAACACATCGTCGGCTTGGTTTTCAATACTATTTACTTTAACCAAAGCCTCGGTCATTAAACGTAAATTATCAAAATTCCTTAGCCCATATACAGCAATTTTAATTTCTCTACAACCCGTTTCAATCAATTCAGCCATTTTTTGAATACCATTGTCATTTGGATTAATGTTATAGAAATTAATTTTTTTAGCAGATGCATAAATCAAATCGCAAATATCATCCAAAGCAGTTGCCAAATAATGAATATCCTCTCTATCGAATGGGGTAATAAAATTTCTGCCTAATTCTGTAAATATCTGGTGGGTATAATCGTCGTTTTTATGTTCTAAATCTTCTACCCTTTTTATTAATGGCACTCTTTTATCACGGTCTGGCTCAGTAACAACTTTGGTTAACTCCACCCCCATTTCTACAACAGTATCAGCCACTCTTTCGAATAAATCATAGAAAAGTTTGTTTTTAGGCATAAAAATTTTGCCAATCGAATTTAATCCCATTCTTAAACAGTTTAGCAACAAAAATAGAGTTATTAGCTTGTAGTGATTAATGTTTTTATAAGTTAACAATAAGATAATATAAGCAAGTAATTAACATTATACAAAAAAGGCTTCGTTTACTTAACATTAACTTCATAATTGATTAATGATTAGTTAACATAGAAAGTAGAATTTTGCAAAATCAAAAAATAATATAACCAATAAAAATAGTACACTAGGATTTTCTCATGTTTCCGACCCTTGTTTTTACAGGGGTCTTTTTTATTTTTTAATTGTTTTATAAAAAAACATTACTTTCATGTTTTAAACAAAAAAATTGCCATTATGATTAAGTTTCAAGACATCCAAATTGGAGATTATTTACAAGCTGAGTACGAAGGAAAAATGTGGGAAGGTGAAGTAGTGGGTTTACAAAAAGACCAACACCTTGTTCAAGTATTAACTAGTATTCAAGAATTTTGGTTTGAGCCAAAGCATCTATTTCCTTTACCCTTAACAGTAGGAGCTTTATTAAATTTAGGCTTTTCTGCATCTATGGATGACGATGGGTCTGTTAAGTACGCCAAAGGTGCTTTTAGAATTGTTACGCCTGTAGTTGCAGATTTTTCGCACTTTGATATGTGGTACAGGGAAGATAAAAGACATAATCCACACATTAAAAATGTACATGAACTACAAAATCAATACCATGACATGACTAAAGTGCATCTTACTAAAGAATTGGCTATCTAGTAAAAAAAATATTTAATTATTATTAAATATGGGCTAGTTGTAAAAGGTTTTTATTGATATTGCGGCCTAAAAAATAAACCCTTTATGGACACGCAAAATTTCAGCAATCACCGTAGATTAGTTATTGGATGGCATTTTATCACCTCCTTATCCATTTTAGCTCTTTTAGTTGGTTCAATTATTAATCTGGCACATTCTGCTAAAGAAAACTTGTATTCGGCTTCACTCATCATATTGGTGGCTGTAATTTTAGTTTTGATTTTTGTATACACAAGAGTTTTCGCTTTAAAAGCACAAGACAGAGCGATTAGGGCTGAAGAAAGTTTAAGGCATTTTGTTATGACAGGTAAGCCATTAAGTAACAAATTAACAATTGGACAGATAATTGCTTTACGCTTTGCAGCGGATGAAGAATATCTTGATTTGATTGCTAAAACTATACAGGATAACTTAACTGCAAATGATATAAAAAAAGCCATTAAGAGTTGGAGAGCCGATAATTATAGAGCCTAATTTTTTAAGATTTATGCTTCAAAAGAGGTTGTTTAGCAAAAAACTAAACAACCTCTTTTTTATTAAATTCTGCTCCAATACATTGCCTTTTTTGCTTTGATAAAGCATATAAATATGAATATTTAAATGGGTTATGTGAAAGAAGGATAATATGGATTGTAAATAAAAAAATATAGACGCAGTATTTTTTGCTACTATTTTATGTCGCTTTTAGAAGGCCTTATCAAACTTCTACATGATCCTATCAAACTTCTACATGATCTTATAAATCTTCTACATGATCTTATAAAACTTGTACATGATCCTATCAAACTTCTACATGATCTTATAAAACTTCTACATAATCTTACCAAACTTCTACATGATCTTATAAATCTTCTACATGATCTTATAAAACTTCTACATGATCTTGTGAAACTTCTACATGTTCTTATAAAACAACAATAACCTACTAAAAAAATTAAAGGAATCTTTAATTTAAACTGATGAAATTACTTAGTATGACTATAAAACAAATAGTAAGCCCAATAGGGGAAATCCAATTATAAATTAATTGATAAACGCGCATGCATTAATCAGGTTTTCATTAATTATTAACCAATTCTAAAAATTCAGCTTCAGTAATTATCTTGATACTGTCTATTTTTTTTGCTTTCTCTAATTTGCTACCCGCATCATCCCCTACCACTAGGTAATTAAGCTTACTACTTACCCCACTTAATAATTTACCACCCATTGCCTCTACCATTGCTTCGGCATCATTACGTTTTAACTTGTTTAGGGTACCCGTAAATAAAAAAGTTTGATTTACCAAGCCACCTTCAACAATAGTTTCTTTTTTAGTATTCTTTAACTGTAAACCCAATGCTTCTAGTTGATGCAGCATTTCAACATTTTGTTTATTGCTAAAAAAATGATGAATACTCTTAGCTACTTTAATACCCACATCATCTAATTGTTGAAGATCTTCCTCTGTTTTATCAATAAAATTCAATAAGTGTTCAACTGAATTTGCCAATACCTTGGCGGTTGTTTCACCCACAAATCTAATTCCCAAGCCATAAATTAGTCTATATAAAGGTTGTTGTTTACTAGCTTCAATAGCTATTTTTAGGTTCTCTATACTCTTTTTACCAAAACCTTCCAATCCTTCAAGGGTTTCAAAATGCAGGGAATATATACCAGGAACATCTTTAAGTAAACCCATTTCATAAAATTTTCTAACATTGGCCTCCCCAAAGCTTTTAATATCCATGGCATCTTTACTAACAAAATGAATTATTTTTTCAACCACCTGTGCCTCACACTCCATATTTATACAACGCCAAACAGCCTCCCCTTCTTCTTTGTAGAGGGTACTTTTGCAAACAGGACAAACTGTAGGAAAACTAATTTTCTCCTGTGTTCCATCTCGCAATTCAGCCATACTTTTCACAATCTGCGGTATCACATCGCCTGCACGCTCTATTAATACGGTGTCATTTATTTGTAAATCCTTCTCCTTAATATATTCTTCATTATGAATAGAAATACTACTTACTGTTACGCCACCAATCTGCACAGCGTCCAACTTTGCAACCGGAGTAACCGCCCCTGTTCTACCCACTTGGAACTCTACAACGCGTAATTTGGTGGTAGCTTGTCGGGCTTTAAACTTAAATGCAATTGCCCAACGTGGATGATGGGTAGTCATCCCTAATTTATCTTGTAAGGCAAAATCATTTACTTTAACCACCATACCATCAATTTCGTAAGGCAAAGTATCACGCATTAACTCAAAATCATGTACATGTTTAATCACCTCTTCAATACCCTTTACTACTTGCTTTTCTTTGTTGGGAGATCTAAAACCCAATTGCCATAAAAAACTAAGTGCGTTATTGTGGGTTGTTAAAGGATTAGTTATTAAAGAATTATTGTTGAATGTGTAATAGCTAATGTGGTATAAAAAAGCTTCCAAGTTTCTTTTAGCCACCTCCTTGGGATCTTTCATCCTTAAACTTCCACTTGCAGCATTACGAGGGTTAGCCAATGGTGATAAGCCCTGTGCAATTAAACCATCGTTGTATTTTGCAAAGGAAGATTTTGTCATCACAATTTCTCCACGAATCTCAATTTGAGTTATCCCATATTTACTAAATGGGGCAGATAAAGGGATAGACCTAATTTGTTTAATGTTATTAGTAATATCCTCTCCTGCTACCCCATCTCCACGGGTAATACCTCGTACCAATAAATCATTTTCATACACCAACGAAATACTTGCACCATCAAACTTTGGCTCAATACAATACTCAATATTTTCTTCTTTACTTTGCTCTTTTGCTTTTCTGTCCCAATCAATCAAATCACTAGCATTATAACTATTCTCAAGGCTTAACATAGGCACCAAGTGCTGAATAGTTTCAAAATTTGCATTTAAACTATTCCCTACTCTTTGGGTAGGAGAATCTAAGGTTATTAAATTAGGATGAGCATTTTCTATTTTTTTTAACGCATTAAAAAATAAATCAAACTCAAAGTCGCTAATTAAAGGGTCATTTAAAACATAGTATCTATACTCATTAAACCTAATAATTTGTTTTAACAGATCAAGTTCAACTACATCAATGTTTGCATTTTCTTTTAAAATGTTAAGAATGCGGGTAGTATTTTGTTGTAAAGACTGTATTGCTGTATTATTGTGCATATTCAATTATTAAAAGATAAAGATAATATCAAGCAATATTCAAATAATTTAATTGTTTATTTAGTACACATTTAAAATTAATTATTATCTTAGTGTTTGCTAAGATACCCTATTGAATATTGCTTGTATTATATGAAAAAGAAAACAATTAAAATGGTTGAAACGAATAATGCTCAGCTCGTTACAGATCCAGTTCAATTGGTTGCCACCTATCCAAGGGTGCCTTTAACTGTTGACTGTGTAATTTTTGGATTTGAGGAGAATGAATTAAAAGTATTACTCATACGAAGCGACTTAGCCGTTTATGATGGCTTGTGGACGTTATTAGGTGACAATGTACAGGATAATGAGGAATTGGATGACGCAGCAAATCGTATTTTAAAGGAAAGAACAGGAATGGATGATGTTTACTTAGATCAGGTTCGTTCCTTTAGCCATCCTGCTAGGCATCCTGGTGGAAGGGTAATTACGGTTGCTTATTGTTCCTTAATAAACATACAGCACCATCAATTAAAAATAATAGACCATGAGTTACATTGGCACAATGTTCTATCGCTAACCGAAATGGGGTTTGATCATTTTGAGATATTAACTTATTGTCATAAGTGGTTACAAAAAAGAATTCAAGAACATCCATTAGGTTTTAATTTATTGCCCGATAAATTTTCATTAAGAGAATTACAAAACCTTTATGAGGCTATATTGCATGTAGAGTTAGATAGAAGAAATTTTAGAAAGAAGTTTGCTTCGATGGGCTTATTGACAGATGTTAATGAAATTGAGAAGGATGTACCACATCGGCCAGGTAAATTATACAAGTTCAACTTCGAAAAATACGAGAAAAATAAACGTAAATGGATAGGGATAGATTTTTAACCCTTGCTAGTTTATTTTTTGTAACCAGAAATTAAATTTATGAATGTTATAATTACAGGGGCTTCAAAAGGATTGGGAAAAGAAATTGCGAGGCAGTTTGCCACTAAAGGAAATACCCTTATTGTATGTGCCCGAGGCGAACTAGCACTTTATAATATGATGGCCGAAATTCAAAATGAATATCCTGATGCTGTTATAAAAGCAATGCCCGTAGATATGAGCCTTAAAGCTGAAATAAATTTATTTGCTGAGTGGTGTTTACAGATTGGAGTTCCCGACATTTTGGTTAATAATGCTGGCAGGTTTATTCCTGGTTCAATAAATAATGAAGAAGAAGGAATTTTGGAGGAAATGATTAACACTAATTTGTATAGTGCTTATCATCTTACAAGGGCATTATTACCCTCAATGTTGGAAAAAAAACGTGGTCATATATTTAATATTTGTTCCGTAGCTTCTTTACAAGCCTATAATAATGGAGGAAGTTATAGCATTAGTAAGTTTGCTTTACTAGGTTTTAGTAAGAACTTAAGAGAAGAATTAAAGCCAACTGGTATTAAAGTTACTACCGTTTTACCAGGTGCAGCTTATACAGATAGTTGGAGTGGCAGTGGTGTTGACCCTAAAAGGATTATGGAAGCCGATGATGTAGCAAAAATGATATTTGCTTCAAGCCAATTATCTCCACAAGCTGTTGTTGAGGATATAATTTTAAGACCTCAATTAGGCGACCTGTAATAACTATTTATGAATAATAAGCAATACAAGCATTTATTTTTTGATTTAGACCACACTTTATGGGATTTTGAAACCAATTCGAAAGAAACACTCCATGAATTGTATTATTTAAATCATCTAAATGAAAGAGGAATCCTTGACTTTGATAATTTCTTTAAAAAATATTCTTACCATAATCAACGCTTATGGCATCGTTATACTTTAGGATATATAAAACAAGAAGAGTTGAAGTGGAAGCGAATGTGGCTAACATTATTAGATTTTAAAATAGCTGATGAACCATTAGCAAGATTAATGTCCGAACAGTTTTTAGAACACCTTCCAACAAAAACAAATCTTTTTCCTTTTACTATTGAAATATTAACCTACCTAAAAGAAAAGGGTTACCAATTACATCTAATTACCAATGGATTTGAACAGGTGCAGAAAAGAAAATTGGAGAACAGTGGCATAAATAATTATTTTATTGAAGTTATAACATCCGAAGCGAGTAATAATTTAAAACCGAATAAAGAAATATTTCATTATGCATTTACAAAAACAAAAGCTCTTGCTGATGAAAGCATAATGATAGGTGATAATTTAGATGCAGATATTCAAGGAGGAATTAATGCAGGTATAGATACTGTTTTTGTAAACCACATAAATGCAGTACCACATATTGAAGCAACTTACATGGTAAAAGATTTAAAGAGTTTGGCATCCATCTTTTAAGAAAAAAAATATTGTTTAAATAAGAAAGGCTCCCAATTACTGGAAGCCTTTCTTATTTTATTTAAGATAATTAACCTTATTTGGTTAAAACAATTCTGTTATTGTATACTGTTTGTTTAGTTTTATTTACAACTTTAACAAAGTACAAGCCAGAAGTTGTAGCAGAAGGTAAATTTACTTTTAAAGTTTGATTACCTAAAATAGTTGCCTGAGTAATTACTTTTCCTCTTGCGTCAGTAACTTGATAAACATATTTATCTGTAGATGCCCCATTTATTTTTACATTAAATGTTCTTCCTACAACAGGATTAGGATAAATGTCTACTGATTCTGTAATAGCTTCATCAGATACAGTTGTTTTAGCAGCAACTTTACCAGCATACAACAAGTTAGCACTAGCTAAATCTGATGCATTATAAACACCATCATTATTTTTAACTGTTTCAGTTACTTGTAAAGTAGAAAAGTCAACCTTAAAATAGCTTGCAGTATAAGCAGCACCACTTACAATTAAATTACCTTCTTCATCAACGGCAGCACCATTAGCTGTAAATTCGGTAGGTAATCCTTTAATTGTTCCTATTAAATCGGCAACTAGTGTTTGTGTGTTAATTTTATAAACAGTGCTGTGCATTGTAATTAAATATAAATTACCAAAAGCATCACCAACCATATCACCACCCCAACTACTACATTGGTTATGTACAGAAGTATTGCCATTATTACTACCGTCTGTTAATCTACCTAAATCTGTTATAGAAGCATTTTTACTTGTTGTGAAACGAATTAAGTGTTCAGCATCATTTGTTAGGGCATAACCAGCACCATCAGCACCAAATGTCATACGAGTAATAATATTTGCTTCACTTTTAAATTTATCCCCCGTATTAAATACGGCTTGATCATTACTAATTACAGTTAAATCTTTTTTATTTAAATCAATGTAATTAAGGGTGTTGCCACGCATGTTCGTAAAGTAAAGACGGTTGTTTTTTGCATCATATCCACTTGCAGCCACCATTGTAATGGCAGGTTCTGCTGTAGGAACTACATTTTTATTTGCTGCAGAAAAGTACGTAATGTTTTGTTTGGCAGATGGAGTGTAAATAGTTCCTTTTACAGAACCATCTTTTCCATTA
>Ga0007836_1000089_pt1 | contig 22137 bp, 16 predicted proteins | sample CryBogCBE23Oct07_FD_71205 | JGI IMG/M metagenome (GOLD analysis project Ga0007836, IMG submission 71205) | Freshwater microbial communities from Crystal Bog, Wisconsin, USA - CBE23Oct07 | ecosystem: Environmental > Aquatic > Freshwater > Lake | place: Crystal Bog, Wisconsin, USA | collected...
CCGACGACCTTGAATCATTACAGAACTGTGGTAGTAAGATTAGGCAGTTAATTGTAGAAGGTAGTTTCCCAAAAGAGCTTGATGAAATTATTAGAACCACCTACCATGACCTTTGTGTGCTGTATGGGCAGGAATGGGTTGATGTAGCCGTTCGTTCTTCTGCAACTGCGGAAGATCTTCCAGATGCTTCTTTTGCAGGCCAACAAGAAACATATCTAAATGTAAAGGGGGGCGATCAACTACTATCTTGCGTTAAGCATTGTTTTGCTTCCTTGTTTACTGACAGAGCCATTAGCTATCGCCAAAGTTTTGGTTATGACCATTTTGCAGTAAAACTTTCAGTGTGTGTGCAAAAGATGGTTCGTAGCGATATGGCTGCATCTGGCGTAGCATTTTCTTTAGATACAGAGAGTGGATTTAAGGATGTGGTCATCATTAATGGATCGTATGGGTTAGGCGAAATGGTGGTACAAGGTTCTGTTTCTCCAGATGAGTTTATCGTTTTTAAACCTACCTTGGAAAAAGGATATGCAGCTATTATAGAAAAAAAACTAGGAAAGAAGGATAATAAGATGGTATATAGTAGCAAACCTGGTGAGCGTGTGGCAATTGTGCATGTTGAACAAGCTTTGCAAGAGAAATTTTGCATTACCGATGCCCAAGCAATAGAACTATCTCAATGGGTGGTTTCCATAGAAAAGTATTATTCTAAAATAAAGAATCATTGGTGTCCGATGGATATTGAATGGGCTGTTGATGGAATTTCTCACGAACTATTTATTGTACAGGCACGACCAGAAACAATTCATTCGCGCAAAACCTATAATACTATTGTAGAATATTCTATAGAAGATCCTGAAAGAGATGAAAAGATTATTATGACTGGTATTGCTGTAGGGGATAAAATTGCAAGTGGTGCTGTTCATATCTTGGATGCTCACGAAACAGGCAAGGTAACAGGGCATGATTTTATTGCAGGAAGTATTTTGGTAACCGACATGACAGACCCAGATTGGGAACCAATCATGAAGAAAGCTTCGGCAATTATTACCAACAAAGGTGGGCGTACTTGCCATGCAGCCATTGTAGCCCGCGAATTAGGTGTACCTGCTATAGTGGGTTGTGGTAATGCAACCGAGTTGTTAAAGAATGGACAGTTAATAACGGCTTCTTGTGCAGAAGGAGATGTTGGCATTATCTACAAAGGAGCAATACCATTCCATAAGAACGAGTTCGATTTAAATGAGTTACCCGAGATTAAAACACCCGTTTTGCTAAATGTGGCATCTCCCGATATGGCATTCCGCTTCTCGCACCTACCATGTAAGGGTATAGGTCTTGCCCGGGAGGAATTCATCATTAATAACTACATTAAAGTGCATCCCTTGGCGTTAATGAAACATAAAACAATGGGCGATGAAGAACTAACTGAAGCTATTAATAAACTTATTTACGGATATGAAAGCGAAGAAGACTTCTTTATAGAAAAATTGTCGCATGGTGTTGCAAAAATAGCTGCTGCCTTCTATCCACAAAAGGTTATTGTACGTTTTTCCGACTTTAAGAGTAACGAATATTTTAACTTGTTGGGAGGAAAGTATTTTGAACCTAAAGAGGAGAACCCAATGATTGGCTGGCGTGGTGCGTCGAGATACTATTCTAAAGAATATCGAGCGGCTTTTGGTAAGGAATGTAAGGCAATAAAGAAGGTAAGAGAAGAGTTTGGGCTCACCAATGTAACCATGATGATACCGTTTTGTCGCACTGTAAAAGAGTTGCTACAGGTGTATGAGGTAATGGAATCTTATGGGTTAAAAAGGGGTGAGGCTGGGCTTGAAGTATTTATCATGGCAGAAGTGCCAAGTAATGTTGTGATGGCAGAGTCATTTGCCAAGCATGTGGATGGATTTTCTATTGGTTCAAACGATCTAACGCAATTAGTACTTGGTTTGGATAGAGATTCATCGCTTGTTGCACATATATACGACGAAAGAAATGAGGCAGTTAAGGCAACTATTGTGACCCTGATAAATGCTGCCAAGAAAGCAAATGTAAAAGTTGGAATTTGTGGACAAGGTCCTTCAGACTTCCCAGATTTTGCACAGTTTCTTGTAGAAAATGGTATAGACACCATTTCTGTAACCCCCGATAGTTATTTTAAAACGGTGCGCGCAATTCACCAAATAGAAACTTCAATGAAACAGGTGTAGATAAACATCACAAAGCCCTCTAAGGAAAAAGCTAGAGGGCTTTTAATTAAGCTTAAAATTGTTTGCTCATTAATTTTTAATAACTTAAATACTAATAATTATATCAAACCCTCCATTTTCATTGCTACCCAAAATTCTTCAGGAATTTGTTTAGTTGCCATTTCAACATTCGTTTTTACCTTATCTGGTTTAGTTGTGTTTAATGCAACAGCTACTACACCTGGTATTTTAAAACCATAATTGAAGCAAGCTTCCGCCGGTTTTATGTCATACTTGTCGCATATTGTAAAGAAATCCTCGCGCCAATCATATAAAGCTTTTCCATGGCGAGTGGTTTTATCCACTAGTTTATAATTATAATAATCACTTCCAATTAAAAACCCTCCATTGAACACTGCCGAGTTAATAACATCTATCCCTTTTTGATGTAGTGAATTAATAAAAGTAAATAACTCTTTTGGATGGCTGTGTATTGTAAGGCTGTTTGCAATCATTGCCCAATCTAAGTCCACATCATTTGAAACACGTTCAATTATTTTCCAATCTTTTGAACCTATCCCTACTGAGGTAACCTTTCCTTCTTTTTTCAATTCATTTAAAGCCTTGTATGCTTCTAATATGTGGGCATACCTTTTTTCCTTATCCGCCTCATTAGTTGCCGCTGCCAAAAACTCATCTGGATCATGTACTGAAACCATCTGTGCTGCGTAATCGCCAAGCAATTCGTTGCCTTGATGGTAACATTCTAATATGCCATCGTAACTAATTTTTTGCACGGCATCATTCTTTAAATCTTTCCAAACACCTTTTTCAAAAGTAGGCTCCCCACCAACTAAAGGGGCCCTTATCCAACCAAGCTTATTACTGATGACTACTTTTTCAATTGGCACACCTAACTCTGTAAGGCAAGTTCCTAATGTTTCCAAAGCTAGTCCTGCTCCATATTTACCTGCCGAATCAAAGATAACAAGATCTCTAGGCGCATTTTTTACACATTCTTTTATTATTGCCAACTTTATTTGATAGGGCAATGCCTCATAAAGATTACCTAGGCAACTTGTACCATAAATTACCGGTGGAAGAATTAATTTCTTTTTCATATAAACAATTTATTTTAACTCATATTGTATTTATATCTTATTCTTTTTTCTATCAATCTTAAATATAATTTTGAAGCTAGCATTAGGCTTTGAATATTGAAACATTTGAACTGTTTTTTATTTAGAGATTAAATAAAAAAGCACTACTAGCTATTAAAACCAGCAGTGCTAACCTTAATTCTCACGGATATTAATGTCTTTGTAAATAAACCACTTTCGTTTGTAAATACTCTTCCATACCATGTTTGCCATCAGCACCACCGATGCCAGATTTGCGCCATCCTGCATGAAAACCTTGCATTCCTTCAAAATGTTCTCTATTCACATATACTTCTCCAAACTTCAATTTTTCGATACCATACTGTACCTTATTGATATTTTCAGAGAAGATAGAAGAAGTTAATCCGTATTGACAATCATTGGCATTTGCAATTGCTTCATCCAAAGATTCGAAAGGCATAACAGGTAATACAGGCCCGAATATTTCATCCTGAATAATTTCAGAATCTTGCGTACAACCAGTAATTAATGTAGGTTCATAATAATAGCCCTTTCCAAAAGCGCCGTTGGGATTTCCCCCCAACAAAATCTCAGCACCAGCAGCTTTAGCACGTTTAACCATTCCATCAATCTTTAGTACCTGATCTTTAGAAACCTGACTACTCATTTCTGGATTGCCAGTATCAAAGGCATCACCCACCTTTACTTTCTTAAAGCGGGCAACCAACTTTTCCATAAAAGGCTCATAGATTTTTCTATCTACATACACCCTTTCTGCACAGTTACATACCTGTCCACTAAATATTATTCTAGAATTAGTCACTCCTTCAATAGCCACATCCATATCCGCATCATCACAAACAATCACAGGCGCTTTGCCGCCCAATTCGAGAGAAACCTTCGTAATGTGTTCAGCACTAGATGCAATAATCTGACGACCTGCATCAAGGCTGCCAGTCAAACTAACAATTCCTGTAATAGGACTTTTTACCAATGCATCGCCAATCAACGTTCCGCTACCACATACAAAATTCACTATTCCTTTTGGTAATCCAACGCTTTGCAGCATCGTCGTAAACTCCATAATAGTATTTGGTGCGATAGAACTTGGCTTGATAACAATCGTATTTCCTGTTACCAAAGCAGGTGCCACCTTACGCGCCATTACAAAAAATGGAAAGTTCCAAGGGCAAATACCCACAGCCACACCAATAGGGCATTTATGTAAAAAAATCTGCTCTCCCTTTCTATCGCTCTGAATAATTTCACCTTCAATTCGTCTCGCCCATGCCGCATTGTAATCAAAATAAGTTGCCGTAAAGTCAATCTCCACTTGTGCCAAACCAATCACCTTGGCTTGTTCGCTAGCAAGTGTCCGTGCAAGATGTTCCCGGTTTGCCCTTATTACATCTGCCATTTTGTTCAGATAGCCAGCTCTTTCTGCTGCTGTCAAAGCTTCCCATGCTGGCTGTGCAGCCTTGGCAGCTTCCAATGCCTTCTCTGCGTCAGCATTACTACCCTTCGGAATGGTAGAAATTACTTCTTCAGTGCAGGGATTAAGCACTTCAATTACATCGGTTGAAGTTGAAGAAACCAATTCTCCATTGATGTACTGTTTGTACAATTTAATACTACTCATTGTTATATTATTTTAAAGTAAAAAGAAAAGACTTTTTAAGTATTAAGTTTTAAGTATTAAGTTGTAAGTAAATGAAAACAATTAATCCAATAAATGATTAATGTATGACTTACAACTTAATATCTTATACTTATTACCATTTTCTAACAACTTGCTACGAAAAACTTGAAACTGTTTTTCCCACTCTAATTTGTCCATTGGCAAATAGGTAGTTGTTCCAACCGATTTCCTCATCACATCTCTTATATCTTCAAAAGAAGAGAGTTCCTTCATTGCTAGTGCTTGTACCAAAATATTGCCAGACGCAGTGGCTTCTACAGGGCCAACAATAACAGGTAGTTGGGCAGCATTTGCCGTCATCTGACATAACAAATGATTCTTTGTACCACCCCCAATTGCATGAATTGCCTTTATCTCAAAAGAAGCATGGCGAACTAATTTATCTAAGGTAAGTCTGTATTTCATGGCAAGACTTTCAAAAATACACCTAGCCCATTCGCCATAGGTTTGTGGAATAGATTGATTGGTTTTTAATAGATAATTAGTAATCATCGTTACCATATCGCCCGATTGTTTAAAGTCATCGGCATCGGTATCAATAAATCTTTCAAATGGCTTTGCCAATAATACATCGTTATCAATTTGGGCGTACGTAACTTTTTGTCCCTGCTTTTCCCACGATTGCATACATTGTTCTATTAACCAAAATCCTGTTAGATTTTTCAAGAAACGAATTGTTCCATTTACACCCCCTTCGTTTGTAAAGGAATCAGTAAACGCTTCTTCGTTAATGATTGGTTGTTGCGCTTCAATACCCATTAGCGACCAAGTACCCAAACTTAAAAAAGCCCACTCATTTCCTGTTACAGGAATGGCGGCAACGGCAGACGCGGTATCGTGAGAAGCAACAGCAATAACAGGTATCGTAGGAATATTGAGGTGATTGGATAATTTTGTAGTTAAATTTCCAATCTTCTCGCTAGGAAAAGCGATGGATGAAAACAACTCTCTTTCAATACCCAACTTGTTTAATAAGTTAGTATCCCAATCTCTTTTTGTACAATTTAATAAAGAAGAAGTAGATGCAATGGTGTATTCGTTTTTATAGACTCCCGTCAATAAATAGTTCAATAAATCGGGTGTAAACAAAAGTTTTTTTGCATTAATAAAGGAAACTGTATTTGCTTTTTTCTGAGCAAACAATTGGAATATGGAATTTAATTGCATAGTCTGAATGCCAGCAATTGCATACAATTCATTGATAGGCATTATTTCGTTGGCGAATTGTTGCACTGCACCATCCGAAATACTATCCCTATAAATATAAGGTAGCCCTGTGAGGTAACCCTCATTATTAATCAATCCAAAGTCAACACCCCATGTATCAATGCCAATAGATTGGATGGCAAATCCTTTTTGTGTGGCAAATTGAATGCTGTTTAATATTTCATCAAATAGCTTGTATATATTCCAGAAAAGGTGACCATTTACAGGAACGAAAGCATTGGCAAAGCGGTTAACTTCCTCTGTTTCCAACTTTCCGTTTTCCATATAGCCTACAATACCTCTACCACTTGTAGCACCTAAATCAATCGCTAGATAACACTTTTTCATACAGTAAACTTTTAAGAAGTTATACGTTTTAATTTTTACGTTGTACGTACTACTGAGCTGAACCATATAATAAAATATTTTCTCAGTATCTCTAAACGTGAAACGTAAAACTCAAAACGTATAACTTAAACTTTATTTTCCAAAGTCTTTATACACTATTAATAACTCTTCCATTTCAGCATCAGTCAATCCTGTAGGTTCAAAACCCGCCGCCTTACATTGTAAATACATACCAGCAGATTTATTCAATACGTCTATTACATCAAAAGCTTGGGTTAAAGACTTGCCAACAGCAAAAGCACCATGTTTTTGCCAAAGAATGGTATTTTTTGTCGCCAATTTTTCAATGGTGGCATTTGCAATCTTGGTATTGCCTGGAATCTGATAAGGAATGAAACCCATGCCTGTAGGTGCAAATACTACGGTCTCAGGGTGCATTTTCCACAAAGTCTTATTGATTATTTCCTCTGTAATCATTTCTGGATGATGGGAGAAACTAATTAAATCAGATGGATGGGTATGCATAATGGTGTTATAACCTGGCTTAGTTTCCTTCAATACTCCATGACAAGCCAAATGGGTAGGCAACTCGGAAGTAGGCCTAATAGTTTTGCCAAAAGATGTAAAATAGATTTTGTATGAAACCCCGTCGGCACCCACGCTTACAATCATAGTATGCTCTTTTGGTTGCTTCGAAATCTCTCTCATCCTATGACCTGTTCCTGTTATTAATACAAACTCATTAGCCAACGCAGGAATTGGCGCAGGCAATTTTTGATGATCTAATACTTCTAAATCATGAAAAGTATCTTCAGAAACACCAGAAAGTCTGATGGAAATGTTTCCAGCATTTAACTCTGCCCAACCACGTTGCCACAGATAACCACTAATTTCTGATAACTCTACATACAGTGGTTCTAAAATTGAAATGTTACTCATAGCACTATTTTTAATTGTTATTTAATATTATAAAAGAAAAACTTGTTTGTAAATCATAGTTAATGCAAAGTCACCACATTTGAAACCGTATCATACAAGTCACCTTTAGGTTTGGAACCAATGTATGCGTAGTATAAAATGTATAAGTAACTGATAAAAGGAATTGTCATAGCAATAGCCATGCTGTGAGTTTTATCTGAAATCAATCCCATCAACGGTGTCCAGATGGCACCACCAATAATTGCCATGATAATCATAGATGCACCCAATTTGGTATGAGGACCTAAGCCTTTGATACCTAAAGCGAAGATGGTTAGAAACATTAACGACATGAAGAAACTAGATAGCACCAATGCCCATGCCCCAAAGAACCCTGGCATCAAGATAGCCACCGCAACCATCGCCAAGTTGATGAGGGTATAGATTCCCATTAATTTATTGGGTGCAAAAACCCGCATCAACGCTGTAGCTACGAATCTGCCTACTCCAAAAGCCAATAATGAAATGAATAAATATAAACCCGCTTCTTTTTCAGGTTTGTGCATATAGTCCTTTACATATTGAATCATAAAACTCCATGTGCCAACCTGTGCACCTACATAAAAGAACTGTCCGAGAACTCCTTGCAAAAAATGAGGGTATTTGAATAAAGCGGAAACTTTGCCATGCTCGCCCTCATGGGTAGTCTTTTTATCGACTGGGAATTTTATTTTCCTTAAAAGAATTGCCCAAAGAAAAATGACTGAACCAATCACCAAATATGGCGGCACAACACGCAAGATTTCACTGTGCAGATAAGGCTTATATGTACCAGCTAGTTTCATTGCTTCGACCTGTGAGGGGGGTAATTCTTTTCCTGAAAAAATAAAGAAGGTGCCAACCAATACACCAGACATAGCCCCTAATGGATTAAATGCTTGCGAAAGATTTAGTCTTTGTGCAGCAGTAGCAGGATCTCCTAATACTGATATGAACGAGTTTGACCCAGTTTCTAGAAAGGCAAGTCCCGTTGCAATTACAAATAAAGCTGTTAAGAAAAATACATAACTACCCAAAAGGGCTGCGGGCCAGAATAGATAGCAACCAGTTCCAAAAAGTAGCAACCCAATAATCAATCCTGTTTTATAATTGTATTTATCCATAATCATAGCCGCTGGCATCGCCAATAGGAAATAACCTAGATAAAAGGCCGATTGTACCAAACCTGCTTGAAGTCTATTTAGTTCGAAGGATTTCATAAACTGTGGAATCAGTATATCATTCAAATTATTAGGCAATGCCCATAGATAAAAAAGGGCTGTTACTAAAATAAATGGGATTATTGTTTCTTTACTAACTACCTTATGTTGACTCATATTATTTGATTTATTTACCACTAGAGGTTCACAAGGAATTAACAAAGCGCACCAAGTTATACCTTCAGTTCCCTCTGTTCTATCCTTGTGTTCATTGTGGTAAGATTAAAATTATTTATACAATGATCCATAATTGGTACAAGCACGGAAATCTGCACCTTCTGCTTCCTGACCAAATGCAGACCATGCACTCGGGCGGAAAATCTTATTCTCATCCACATTGTGCATGCAAACAGGAATACGTAGCATGGATGCCAACGTAATCAAGTCTGCCCCAATGTGTCCATAACTGATTGCACCATGATTTGCACCCCAATTAGCCATTACAGAATAAATATCCTTGAAGGCACCCTTGCCGGTAACATTTGGAACAAACCAAGTGGTAGGCCAAGTTTCGTTGGTACGCTTATTTATTTTTTCGTGTACATCAGAGGGAATATCAACACTATAGCCTTCTGCCAATTGCAATACAGGTCCTTGACCCTTTACTAAATTAATTCTTGCCATTGTCATTGGCATACCACCCTTTGATAGATATTCAGAAGAAAAACCACCACCACGGAAGTATTCCGTAACTGCAGGATACCAAGTTGTGGCATCTAAACAAGCCTTTGCTTCTTCGGCTGTGATGTCGTAATAAGGTTTCATGGCAGGTTTACCATCTATGTTTTGTTGTCCTGTACCATCTAAAGTTGCAGAACCTGAATTAATCAGGTGCAACAATCCATTTGCAGCGTCACCTTCTAATTTTCTTCCTGCCACTTTTTCCAATGCATTAGGACTCCAATAAGTTCTAACATCAGCAAATATCTGAGCGGTATTAGTCAATAAATGACCAAATAACATCGTTACGCCATTTAATGCATCATTTTCTGTAGCTACCATATAAGCTTGACGGATACCATTCCAATCGAAAGATGAATTTAGAATTGCTTCCAAGAAATCACCATTTGGTGAATGGTCTGTCCAATGACGTTGACCTTGGAAACCGCTGATGATGGCATTAAGACCTTGTGCTTCTTCTCCAAAACCTAATTCTTTTAAGCGTGGGTTGCCAATCATCAAATCTCTTGTGATGATCGTCATTTTTACCACTGTTTCCCAAACCTTATCCTTTTCTGCCCTACTAAATTTATCCGCCTCTTTATTGGTATCAACGCCTTCTTTGCAATTCGCTTTTGTCCAAACCAATGCCTTTTCATATTCAATTGGGTCGTAGATATTTCTTTCCATCCTGCGAGTCAATTCCGACATATCCACATATTCATTTCTCATGCCAAGATAGTCTTGAAAGAAATCTGCATTTACAATTGAACCCGCAATACCCATTGAAACCGCACCAATAGAGAGGTAAGATTTACCACGCATTGTAGCAACAGCTAAGCCTGCTTTGGTAAAACGAAGTATCTTTTCCTTTACATCAGCAGGTATATTTGGGTCGCCGGCTTCTTGTACATCACGACAATAAATACTGAATGCAGGTAATCCCTTTTGTGTATGACCTGCCAAAGCAGCCGCCAAATACACTGCTCCCGGGCGTTCGGTGCCATTGTAACCCCAAATTGCCTTTGGCATGAATGGGTCCATATCAATTGTTTCGCTACCATAACACCAACAAGGAGTTACAGTTAATGAAACACCTACACCCTCACGCTGAAACTTTTCAGCGGTCTGTGCTGCTTCTGCCACACCACCTATGCAACTATCTGCAATCACACATTCTACAGGCGTACCATCTGCATGACGAAGGTTTTCGGTAATTAATTTTACCACGTTCTTCGCCATATTCATCGTTTGTTCTTCTAGCGACTCTCTTACGCCACCTAAACGACCATCAATTGTTGGCCTAATTCCCACTTTTGGCAACTGACCTCTTAGCCTGTTAACCGGTTTGTTTAAAACTAAATCTGTGCTCATAATTCCAAATTTTAATAATGATTTAGAGTGTATCTCTACCACAATGTTCACAAGGGTTTTTACCAAGTTCACCAAGAAATTTGCTAACCCTATAAGGGTTTGAAACCCTTATAGGATTTAATTGTGTCCCTTGTTTTTAACCTTGTTTCCTTTGTAGTAAAATACTATTATCATAAAGATCCTCTTAATATTAATGATGTAGGAACAGTTGCCTGCACAGGGTTTTTATTCAAAATAAACTCGGCAGCCAATTCTCCCATTTTGGCAAAGTCAGTAGAGATTACAGTAATGCCATTTTCAATCACCTCGAACATCGGTGAGTCGTTATAGCAGATAATACCTACATGTTTGCCTATATCTAAATTCTTTTTCTTAGCAATTTTTATCAGCGACACTACATCGAGGTGCTGAACGAGGAAGAAGGCCTTACCTTCTTGAACATCTTCTTCCTTAATTTGGGTTTCTATACGACATTTGATTTTGGCTTCCTTACAGAACTTGATAAACCATTCCTGCGTTTCGATAGGATGCTGAGACCCTTCATTAGCGACATAAATAAATTCATCGTATTTTTTCAACAAGCCCTTAACTTGTAGCAAACATTGATAGGGCTGTTCGCCAAAGTTTTGGATGACAGAGGAATATGGTAGATCTTCAAAGTTGCCCCAATCCAATAGTAATAATTTGTCTTTTTGAATATTACCAAGCACTTCATGTAGTTGAGTGCTGTTGCAATTCATTACCACATAATTATTGTATTTGCCAAGACTATGAGAGATGACGGTTTCGAAAATGTCTTCATTATAGTTATGGAAACCAAGGTCAACTGTATAGTGCCCATCCATTTTTTGGATTAATGCATTGTACAATACATCCTTATAAGGACTGAAACTATCAAGGAAAAGGAATATTTTATTCAATGAATTCGCAACATAATAACCTTTCGCTCTTGTAGAATCGACGATGCCCAACTTTTTAAGTTCCGAATAGGCTTTAAAAACGGTATCCCTAGCAATGTTTAGAGCGTTACTCAATTCATTTACCGAAGGCAACACTTCTCCCTCTTCTAAGGTATGACTACTGATAGCTGCTGTGATCGCATCTACTAGTTGTCTCACTTTTGAGGTCTTTAAATTGTCGTCTAATTTTATATTAAGAGAAATCATTGGCAAAAATCATTTTTTATTCAATTGGCAAACAATACTGTGCTGTACTGTGCTGATGCAAAGATTGTGAAAAATTATTTACTCTACCAAATGTTTTTTTGGATTGAAACAATAAAAAAAGACCAGAGAGTTATAATACTCTCCAGTCTTTAGTGTAGTAATAAAATATAAAGATATTTAATAAGGAAGTGGATTATATGCCATTAATCCTTGCTCAACCATTGAATCCCAAAATTCTTTGGGCACTTCTTTCTCTGCCATTCTGATGTTTGATTTAACCTTGTAAGGATTTGTGGTACTCAAAGCCACACTTGTTATTCCCTTTATATGGTATCCAAAATAAAAACAAGCCTCCCCTGGCGTAATTTCAAATTTATGGCAAATGTCAAAAAACTTATGTCTCCATTCAAATAAACGCTTACCCTCTTCGGATGTACCGTCTATTAAATGGTAATTGTAATGGTCGCTACCAATTAGGAAACCACCATTAAATACAGCTGAATTAATTACAGAGACATCTTTTTTATATAACTCATCGATAAAATCAATTAATTCTTTCGGATGGCTATGTATGGTAAGACTATTGGCTATCATTACCCAATCTAAATCAATATCCTTTGAAATACGCTGTATTACTTTCCATTGCTTAGAACCTACCCCTATGGATTTAACTTTCCCTTGGACTTTTAATTCATTCAAAGCTCGGTATGCATCCAAAATATCTTGGTACAATTTCTTTTCTTCTTCCTCATTAGTAGCAGATGCTAAATATTCATCAGGGTCATGTACAGAAACCAATTGTGATGAAAATTCCCCCAACAATTCATTTCCTTGTTCAAAACAATCCAATATCCCTTGATAACTGATTCTTTGAACAGCATCGTGGGCTAGGTTTTTCCAAATACCTTTCTCAAATGTTGGTTCTTCTGTAGTAAGAGGCACTTGATACCAGGCAAGTTTATTACTTATTAATACCTCTTCTGTTTTTACATTTAGTTCTTTAAGGCATTTACCCAATACTTCCAATGCCATTCCTGCACCATATTTTCCAGCACTATCAAACATAGGAATTCCCTTTGCTTCAATAATGCATTCCTTTACTATGGCAAGCTTTTTCTCGAAGGTTGTTTCATGATATATGTTACCTAAACCACTTGTTCCAAAGATAACTGGTGGTAAAGCAGGCTTACTATTATTCATTATAAGTTTATATTTTTTGTAAAAAAAGTAATTAGAGATTATAGAACTTTAGTGCATTAAGGCGGTAAAACTTCTCTTGTTCTAATTGGCTAAAATTAGAAAAGTAATTGTATACTATACCCATCATCTGTTGATAAGAAGCGGCTACTTCGCAAACAGGCCAATCGGATCCAAATAATAATCTATCCATACCAAAAGCTGCAACCACAACGTCTACATAAGGGGTAAAATCGGTTGACTTCCATTGTTTATAATCTGCCTCAGTAACCATTCCACTCACTTTACAGTAAACATTGGGTTGTTTTGCTAAAGCCATCATTCCTTTTTCCCAATCATCAATTAACCCCGCTTTTATGTAGGGCTTTGCTAAATGATCTACAATAAAAGGCTGATCTGGAAATTGTTGTACCAAATGCAATACTGATTCAAGGTGTTTGGGATAAATTAGAATATCGTAAGTATACTTGTGTTTTGTTAACTGGGCAATACCATTTAAAAAAGAAGCCTGCAACATAAAAGAAGGATCCTCTCCTTGTAAAATATGTCTAAATCCTTTTAAAGGCTTAAACTGCGAATAGTATTCCAAGCGTTGCTGAATGTTATCTGCTCTTAAATCAACCCAACCTACTACTCCTTTAATAAACTCATTTTCACTAGCAAGGCTTAATAAAAAGTTGGTTTCCGCTTCCGTTTGGTCAGCTTGTACTGCCACACACCCTGCAATGCCATTGTTTAAGAGTATAGGTAATAAATGTTGGGGCAAGAAATCTTTTCTAATACCCGCCATTTCATCATCTATCCAACTATGTTTTATGGCATCATATTTCCAAAAGTGTTGGTGTGCATCTATACCTCGTAGGCTATTGGGCGCTACCCTTTCACCACCAGAACCACCTTCCAATTGGGATGAATATTTAAGGTTACTTTTATTGATAATTTCCATTACCTAATTTAATCGTTCAAACTAAATATCTGACTCATCAACATCCATTTTTCACCTTGTTTTGCAAATGGCATGGCTTGTTGAAACTTCCACATTAGCTGTTCCCATTCTTGTACTTTAGGGTTTGATGCGTCCATTTCGGCTTTCTTTTCAAAGCTAAAACTATCATCCACTTCCATATTCATAAACAATCTATTTCCTACTCTAAATATTTCCATGTTAGTTACCCCTGCATCCCAAATACTCTTCTTTATCTCAGGCCATGCATTCTCAGATTTGTGCCAAACTTCATATTCAGCTATTAAAGCTTCATCATCCACTAAATCGCAGGCTAAACAGTACTTTTTCATTAATCTATTTTTTTAAATTTAATCAATAACGTTTTTTACTTTGTAACCTATTAGACCAAAAAGAAAGATAACTAAAAATGAAACCATTGGCACAAAATAGCTTAACTGAATATTACCAGTAACATCGCTAATTCTAGCAAATATTGGAGGTAAAATTGCACCACCTACTATCGACATAATAATTAAACTACTACCATACTTTGTATCCCCGTGTAAGTCTTTAATACCTAAAGAGAAAATGGTTGGGAACATAATCGACATGAAAAATGCAATTCCAATTGCTGCATAAACAGGAATAGTACCATGGCTGTAGATGGCAACCAAACAAAGACCGATATTGATGGCAGCATAAATAGCCAATAAAACATTGGGTTGAACAAACTTCATGATAAAAGTCCCTACAAATCGCCCAATCATAAAAGCTAAACCTGCAGCAGATAAGTAATAAGAAAAATAATCGGTTTGGCTAGCCCCATCTATTAAATGAAGGAATCTGAAAATTGATTCAATAGTGTTTATTAATGCATCTTTAGGTGTACCAATTGGTATTGTTTTAGAAGCAAATAACATAAAGAAACTTAATACACATACTTGAGCACCTACATAAAAAAATTGAGAAGCAACTCCCCAACTCAATTGAGAATGCTTTAATGCGTGGAAAATACTTTTGCTGCTTGCCATATCTTCACCATCTTTTATTTCTGGCAATTTGGTAAAATAAAAAGCTATGGCTATGACCAATAAGATTGAAGCCAAAATTAAATAGGGCAACTTAACCGTAGAAGCTTCGGATGCTAACGTAACCTTCCTAACTGCTTCGGTCATTGTTTTTAATTGCTCATCACTCGCACCTTTAGCTAATATTAATTTAGCACCTATTATAGGTGCTAATGTTGCTGCTAATCCATTAAAAGACTGTGCAAAATTTAAACGCTGACTAGATGTTTTAGGATCACCCAATAATGAAGCGTAAGGATTTGCTGCAGTTTCCAGGATTGTTAACCCACAAGCAATAACAAATAAAGCACCCAAAAAGAATATATATGCTTGGGTATTTGCGGCAGGGATGAATAATAAAGAACCAAATGCAAAAAGTAACAACCCTGTAATAATACCTGTTTTATACCCATACTTTTTCATTATAAAGCCCGCTGGTAAAGCCATAGCGAAATAAGCAATGAAAACTGCAGAATCAACCAAAGAAGCTTGTACGGTTGTAAGTGTGAAGGACCTCTTTAAATGAGGAATTAAAATAGGATCTAGATTATGGGCGAATCCCCACAAAAAGAATAAAGAAGTAATTAAAATAAAAGGAAAAACATAATTACCAGAATCATTGGTTGAAACCGTTTGTTGAGTACCATTTTGGGGCAATGCCATCGTTAAAATTGTTTTTTAATGTGAAATAGAGGGCTAAAAGTAATACCCTGCTTATACGGAAACAAATAAAAGCTAATATTTTGACATCTTTGAAACTGAATCATAAAAATATTTTTAATTAACCGTTTAATTTACTTAAAAATTCATTTTCCAACCTCATATTAATGAATAACTAAGCACTTTATTTCCATTTATTGACACTAGAAATGATTTTAATTTAATAATCCGTCTTCTTCTTTTGTTATAATTGATTTGTAAAGGATTATAAATAATTTATTTATAAACTGATTCTAGTTGGGTATATTTGAAAAAATCAAAATAATTTAATCAACCTAAAATATTAGCGATGGCAATGGTAACAAAAACGATAGAAATTCACCCTTGGAAACTCTCTTACAATTTTGATGACGAAAAGATATGGACAGAAACGGATGAAGCACTTCACCAAAAGTTTAAAGAAATTTTTGAACGCCAACATGCTTTAAAAGAAAGGATACATGATTCACTAACACCACATTCAGAGATTGAAAATGATGTTAAAAGAGTTAGGGAATTTTTAATGTTAGTGAAAGATTTAACCAAAGATGCTAGAGATGAAGCGGATTATTTTATGGAATGTATTAAGAATATGCAGGATTTTTCTGTTGAAGCAATGATAGAAAAAGTAAACCTAGCTACTAATGCCTTAGAAGAGTATCACCCTAAACTAACAGAATTAGTACCCAAGATTGATACACTATCCAAGTTTTTGACTTCCTACATTGAAGAGGATGAAGATGGTACTATTTGGGAAGAGTTTAGTGAAATTACCACTAAACACTATAGCAACTATGATGACAATGCCATTGACATTGTTACGTTTGATAGGGCATCCGAGATGTTAAGGACGTACAACAAATGTTGGTCCGATCATTCAAAAGAAATTTATCAAATGCAAGACAGGTACATAGTAGACTACAATAAGTTATTATTAGAAACACAAGGGGAATATGATTTATGGCAAGAATTTAGTAAAAGGTATGAAATTTTGAAAAACGTTGTAAAAGTGGCTGTACCCACAGTTGATACTAACGACTTGAATTTAAATTAATTTACCATTATTTATAAAAGAACAATCTATTACTCAAATATTTTAAACCCCTATTACCTGGAACGCTTGTAACGAACAAACTGCAATAGCTAGTTTAAAAACATTCCGTATCATGAATAAGCAAATAACGATTGGTATTACTGACTGCAAAAAATATGACAACTATTATAGTTGGATAATGTCTTCCAAAGCCAATATTAAAGTCATTAAGTTATCTTACACACTTAAAAATGAAGCTGACGTAGCCTATTGCAATGGCTTGTTACTTACAGGTGGCGAGGATGTACATCCTTCTATGTACAACAAACCAAATTATCTTACCAATTTAGATACCGAACAAATAGATATCCATAGGGATACATTCGAAAAAGAAGTTATCCTTAAGGCATTATCCTTAAAGATGCCCATCTTGGGTATTTGCCGTGGGTTACAAATTACAAATGTAGTATTGGGTGGTACGCTTGTTTATGATATTCCTACTGTATTAAACGAGCATATACACGGTAAAATAAATGGCATTGACCAAGTACATAGGGCTTCTTTTAAAGAATCTTCTTTAATTAATAAAATAACATCACAAAAGAATGGCGAAATAAATTCGGCCCATCACCAATCTGTTGAAATTCTTGGAGAAGGATTAACGATAACAGGAATTGCAGATAAAAATATAGTTGAAGCCATTGAGTGGGAAAATCCTGCAAATAAATCGTGGCTATTATTGGTACAGTGGCATCCTGAAAGAATGAAAGCAAATAATCCGATTTCAACAAGTATCCTTCAAACATTTCTGCATACGGTAGCTAGTAATCAACACAGTCAATTTGATTAAATTTTATCACCTCTACTTCAATATAGTATAACTTCCTTTAATTTGGGTGATTGAAACGCAGCATAAATGAATAACATAATCTGGCTTGCTAGCTGGTATCCCAACAAATACGATTTATATAATGGCGATTTTATTCAACGTCATGCTATTGCAGTTTCGCCTTATTGTAACCTAACAGTTGTAACTATTCAATTTGTACCCCAAAATTGGCAAAAAGAAGCAGTTATTGTAGAAAAAAAGGAGAATGGTGAATTAAGAGAAATCATCATCTATCTTCAACAATCAAACCTGGCTACTCCCTTCAATAAGTTGGTTGATCAATGGAGATATATGAAGATGTACAAGAAAACCATAAAAGAATATTTAAAAGAAAATAACCCTTCGTTAGTGCATGTACATGTACCTGTTAAAGCGGGAATCATTGGTTTATGGTTAAAGAGGAAGTTAGGAATAAAACTTATAGTATCCGAACATTGGGGTATTTATAATAACCACGCCTTAGATAAATATATTACCCGAAGTTGGTGGTTTAAGCGCTTAGTGAAAAAAGTACTTACAAATGCTGACACCTTTATTACCGTGAGTAATAATTTAGGTGAGTCTATTAACAAAATGGTGGTTGCTAAACCATTCAAGGTGATTAATAATGTTGTAAACACCCATTTGTTTTACCATACTCCATTTGAGATTTCGTCCACATTTTGGTTTATACACGTATCTATGATGAACCATCCTAAAAACCCAAAAGGTATAATAGATGCATTTGCTAGGGTTGTAAAAGAAAATAAAAACTGTAGGTTAAGGATGGTAGGCAATGCCAATAAGCAACTTATCGCGTATGCTTCTTCTCTAGGGCTAAACAATTACATAGAATTTACAGGAATGCTACCCCAAGAAGAAGTAGCCAATTTAATGCGACAAAGCCATGCTTTTATATTGTTTAGCAACTACGAGAATATGCCCTGTGTTATTGCAGAATCCCTTTGTTGTGGTGTACCGGTTATTGCTACAAATGTTGGGGGCATACCCGAAGTAATAGATTCTAGCAATGGTATATTAGTTGAACCCGAAAACACCGAGGGTTTGGCAATAAAGATGAGGTTTATGCTTGATAACAGCCTACAATATGATAAAAGAAACATTGCCACGGTAGCTACCAACAAATATTGCTATGAGATAATTGGCAAACAATTGTTAGCTATTTACCAAAACGCTTATTAAACACTTGCTGCTTTAAACCTTAAAAAATAAATTCTACCCTAAATTCGCCCCTATTAACTAGTTAGTATTGCGAAATATCATTGTTTCTTTTGTGGCTTCTTATTTATTATTGGGCAGTATGGTATTGCCATTAGGTGACTTTTCGCTTATAACCGATTTACCCTTAATGTATCATTCATATTCAGAAGTTACTGCCGAAGAACCCAATGTTATAGATTTTATTGGAGATTATATTTTGTGCGGCAAAGAGTTATTGGGGCATAATAAGCAAGATGCAACTCCAAAACCTAATGGTTCTAATCATTTTCAACATCATGCAAACTGCTTTCTATATTGTAAGTCTATTGGCTATATACCAATAACCCTTTTAAAAAATTTTAAAGTAAAACCCTTTATCCTAACTGATTCTTCTGTAGCGTACAACTATCAAAAGAAATTTTTAAGACCGCCCATTATTGAAAAAGCTGCTTGATTTAATGGGTAAGTTTAGATGTAACTACCCAGCCGATTTTGCCAATTGGGTCGACGATATTCAACAAAAGTCACAAGAGGATTTGAGGAATTTAACACTCATTGTGTTCATTACGTTTTCTTACTCGATATTATTAGTAGTAAAAATAAATGAATACAATCCATATTAAAATACCTGAATAGTTAACATAAAAGAGTGTCGATTAATTTATTACTCCCTTAATTGTAATTAGAATGAAAATATTTATGTATTTATTAGGAATGGTTGTAACAATTTCAGCCATTTCCCAAAATAGCTTTAAAGCTAACATCATCGATTTAAAAACAAAACAAGTTATTGTTGGGGCTTCTGTGCGTATGCCTTTACTTAAAAAAGGAGCAATTTCTGATACATCTGGTTTTGTGCAGTTTAATAATATTCCTAATGGAAGTTATGAGGTGGAGATTAATGCCGTTGGCTATCAACATCTAGAAAATAATTATAAATTTCCAATAGCAAAAGGAGAAGAGAATATTGTTATTGGTTTAAATGCCAAAGTGGGAGAATTGGAGGAGGTTATTATACAATCTACCCGTACCAACCAAAACATTAGTGCGACTCCTACTAGAATAGAGGCTTTACCATTAGAAGAATTGGACGAGAAAGGCACCATGCGCCCTGGTGACATTAAAATGCTATTAGGCGAAAGTACGGGCATTACTGTACAGCAAACTTCGGCGGTGGGTGGGACTGCCAATTTTAGAATTCAAGGTTTGGATAGCAAATACACCGAGTTGTTAAAAGATGGAATGCCACTTTACCAAGGGTTTTCTGGCGGCTTAAGTATTCTGCAAATAGCCCCGTTAGACTTAAAACAAGTTGAATTTATTAAAGGTTCTGCCTCTACACTGTATGGCGGAGGTGCTATTGCAGGCTTAGTAAATCTTATAAGTAAAACACCTGGTATAGACCCTGAACTCACCTTTTTATTTAATAAAAATAGTGCAAAAGGTAGTGATGCAAGCGTTTTTTATGCCGAAAAGTGGAAACACGTTGGCACTACCCTCTTTGGTTGCTATAACTATAATGGTGCTTACGACCCTTCTAAGATTGGCTTTTCGGCTATTCCCAAAACCAATAGGGTTACCCTCAATCCTAAGCTCTTTTTATATCTTAATGAAAAGAATACAGGCATGATAGGCATTAATTACACAACAGAAAATAGGTTTGGAGGCGACATGAAGGTGTTAGAAGGATATATTGATACCCTTCATCAATACTTTGAACGTAATATTTCGGATCGCTTTTCTACCCAACTAAGTTTTTCTCATAAAATAAACAACAACACTAGTATAAATTTAAAGAATACATTGGGTTACTTTAGTAGGAATCTATCACAAACTAATTCTGGCTTTGCAGGTAAACAAATATCTTCATTTAGTGAAATTAATTATCTAACACATCAAAAAAATACCAATTGGGTGGTGGGTGTTAATATAATAACAGACCATTTTGCCGCTACCATCCCCTCAAACAAATACAATTATAGTTTATCAACAACTGGCATATTTGCCCAAAATACCATTAAACTAAATAAGATAGTATCTATAGAAAGTGGCTTAAGGGCAGATTATAATTCGCCAGCCCCCGTTGGAACCTCAAAAGGTATTTTTGTTTTACCCAGAATAAATGGTCTAATTAAAATGAATCAAAACTTTTCTAGTAGAATTGGGGTTGGTCTAGGTTACAAGATGCCATCATTATTTAATGATCAAAGCGATAAAGAAGGCTATCAAAATATTGCGCCCATCAGTCTAGGTAACACAAAAGCCGAAAATTCTTTTGGAGGGAATGCCGATTTCAACTTCCGAAAATCTTTTGGCGAATGCTCTATCAATATTAATCAATTATTTTTCTACACTCACGTTAGCAATCCTTTACTATTAGTAGTAGATTCTTTTGTTAGTACCCCGGGATACCTAACTACACAGGGTGCAGAAACAAATGTAAAACTGTCTACAAATAGATTTAGTCTTTATTTGGGTTACACCAATACCAAAACTACGCAACATTTTAGTGGGCAAACTGCTACACAACCGCTTACACCCATCAATCGTTTTAGTGTAGACCTTACTTATGAAATAGAAGATAAGTTTAGAGCGGGAATAGAAAGCTTTTATACAAGTAGTCAGTTATTGAATGATGGCACAACAGGAAAAAGCTTTGTAACCTTTGGTTTGTTAGTACAAAAAATGTGGGATAAGTTTGACGTGTATTTAAATGCAGAAAATATTACAGACCAACGCCAAACCCGATGGGGAAACATTTATAATGGCACCCTAACAACCCCATCTTTTAAGGATATATATACCCCTTTGGAAGGAGTTGTTGTAAATGGAGGTATTAAAATAAAATTTGGTAAGGATAAAGATTAATTGAGTAGCAAGTATGTAAAAGAAAGTTTAGGAATTGAAATATCAACAGGTTAGTAATGCGAATGAAAGGATGGAAGAACCTTCCTAGATTCTCAATATAGCATCGTATTGTTCTTAATTGATTCTTTAAGAATGACGAGAATCCCTTGTTGTAGCCCAAGTTCATGATGCTTTTTGGGCAGCGTCAGGGAATGTAATTTAAACTGTGTCAAGCCCGTCAGGGCTTCCTTCCCCATACCCTCTTTTAGGGCCATGGCCCTAAAAGAGGGTATGGGGAAGGAAATTTTTTTAGTAAAGT
>Ga0007836_1000090_pt1 | contig 22057 bp, 16 predicted proteins | sample CryBogCBE23Oct07_FD_71205 | JGI IMG/M metagenome (GOLD analysis project Ga0007836, IMG submission 71205) | Freshwater microbial communities from Crystal Bog, Wisconsin, USA - CBE23Oct07 | ecosystem: Environmental > Aquatic > Freshwater > Lake | place: Crystal Bog, Wisconsin, USA | collected...
TTCTAAACGGACTCTTTCAGTTCTTCTTTTTTGATGGATCGGTGCGTTATGTTGCTACTTACTTAAATGGTAAAAAAGAGGGGCCATCAAAAGAGTATTTTTATGGTGGTAAAATACAAAACGAGGGCGCATTTAAAGCTGGAGAAAAAGAAGGGTTATGGAAATATTATTATGCTGATGGTCAACTACAATATCAAGAAAACTATACCAATGGAAAAATAAATGGTAAGGTAAACATGTTAAACGAAGCGGGTTGGGTAGAAAGAGAATTGAACTATACCGACAATTTATTGGAAGGAGAATACAAAGTTTTTGGAGAAAATGGAGAATTGGCTTTATTAGTAAACTATAAAAAAAATATTCCTATCAGCTTTACATATTATGATAAAGACGGTAAATTGGTTAACCCAATTCCTTTTGTTCATGGTGCAGCTTTGGAAAAAGCCTATTATAAAAATGGAAACCCTAGTGTAGAGATAAATATTGAAGAAAACACCGTTAATGGCATTAGAAAAATATATTATACTAATGGAAAGCCATTTATTGAGGGACAAAGAATTTTTGGCAAGGAAAATGGTATAAAGCGAGTTTACTATAATAATGCACAAGTTGAAATAGAAGATAATTATGAATTAGATGAAAAAAATGGTCTTTGTAGAACATGGTATGCAAATGGAAAAATAAAATCGGAAGAATATTATGTTGCTGGCGATTTGTATGGCGATTGTAAGTATTACGATGATAAAGGCATTATAAAAGAAACTAGAAAATATTATTGTGGAAGCTTGGTAAGTGTAAAAAAACTTTGATAGTAAATAAATGATCAATTGATGAAGAAAAACCTAAATGGTAAAACTATTTTAATAAGTATTGTATGGTTATTGGCTTATAATACCACTAAAAGCCAAACGGTAGAAGAACTTTCGGCAAAATATCCTAATGATTATGCAGTAATACTAAATGAAACAAGGGAAACTAAAATTTATCTTGAAAAAGGGAAACCGCAGGCACAAAATAAAATAGTAGAAGAGATTTTGATTTTGGATGATAAAGCCAATGGCTTATATAACAAACACAAAATTTATCACGGCTCTTTTAGAGAATTAAAAGATATAGAAGCATATACAAAAGTTCCCGAAGGAAATGGTTATAAAAAACTAAAAGTTTCTGAAATAAAAACAGATCATGCAACAAGCGAAAGTGTATTTTATGATGATGTAAAAGAATCGGTGTTCGATTTTCCTAGTCTTACCAAAGGTTCTATTGCCTATGTTAGTTATACTACCATAGATAAGGATGCACATTTATTAACACCTTACTATTTTATGTCGTATATACCTATTATTCATCAAAAATATACCATTTCTTATCCTAATGATATGGAGATGGTATTTACCCAAAAGAATACAGATCCCTACCATATTTCTATAGAAGAAGACAATAAAGGACGTACACATGGTAAAACATTTACGGCAAACTTTATAAAAGACATTGACAGATATAGCAATATGCCTGCGGTTTCTTATTATGAACCGCACCTAATAACTAGAATTGCTTCCTTTAAAAATGATATTGGTGAAACAGAAAGATTTTTAAGCGATACAAATGATTTGTATAAATTAAATTATTCCTTTCTTAAAGACTTAAATACTACTAAAGATCCACTGATACAAAAGCTTGCCGATAGCCTTACGAATGGCGCATCAAATGATAGAGAAAAAGCTAAAAGAATCTATAAATGGATTCAAAAGAACATGAAGTATGTGGCTTTTGAAGATGGAATGGAGGGCTTTATTCCTCGCCAGGCTAGTCTTGTTTGTAGCCGCCGTTTTGGTGATTGTAAGGATATGAGTAGTTTACTAACTGCTTTATTAAAGGCAGCAGGTTTACAGGCTTATTATACTTGGATTGGCACAAGGGATATTCCTTATAAATACGAGGAAGTACCCATGCCTATGGCAGATAACCACATGATAACTACTTTAAAAATAGGAAACGAATGGTTGTTTTTAGATGGCACAAGTTCTACTTGCATCTTTGGTTATCCTAGTGGCTTTATTCAGGGTAAACAAGCATTTGTATCTATTTCGCCAACCGAATATAAATTTTTACAAGTACCCGAAGTTCCTGCCGAAAAGAATGAAGTGGTAGATAGCACTTTTATATCTATTACCGATAAAGGTATTAAGGGCAATAGTAGTGTTTATTACAAAGGATATATGGGTTCGGAAACTTTTGGTACCCTACAATATAAAGATGAAACAGATCTTAAAGACTATGTAAAATACAGGATGGGTAAGGCAAGTAATAAGTTTATATTGGGTAATTATAAAATTAATTATGTGGATGACGATCTGAAGATTGTAAACATTCAAGCCGATTACGACATACCCGATTATGGTAAAAAGCTTGGTGATGAAATTTATTTAAATATGAACCTCGAAAAGTTTTTTACCAATGGCAATGTTATAGATACCGCAAAAGAAAAAGTAGGTATAGAAAGCAATTATGCATACACCATTAACCAATATACAACTTTAGATGTGCCAACAGGTTATAAAGCAACCGAAGTACCCAAGAATTTTGCCATAGATAATACTATAATGAATTTTAAAATTGACTATAAAATTGAAAATAATAAACTTGTTTGTTCGCAACATTATACCTACAAACTATTGTTTTTGCCCGACACAATGTTCGATTTATGGAACAAAACCATCAAACAAATATTAATTCAATACAAAAACCAGATTGTATTACAAAAGCAAAAAGTTTAAGTGAATCATTATTGGTTTTATGTAAACAAATTCTTCATTTATCACAAACTATTATCATTATTTCAACCACATATTATGAACAAGTTTAGCCTTCTTTTTTCTAGCTTATTGATGATTACATTTATAAGTTTTTCTCAACAAAAATTAGATTACAGTATAAAATATTCTTGGAAAGATGTTCCGGAAAAGCACACTATTAAAAAACAATTCGATTCCTCTAGCGCAATCAGTATTTTGGATGAAAGAAAGATAGAATACAAAATAGAAGCTAAGGATATACCTATTTATGCATCTTACCATAAAATAGTTAGGGTTCAAAATGATAGAGGAATTGAGGCTTTTAACAAACTATACATCCCTTTGTACAAGGGATATGAAGTAATAGAAGTTAAAATAAGGTCAATAGCTGCTAATGGTACTGTAGTAAATATAGATGTGAGTAAAGTAAAAACGGTTGAAGAAGAGGGTACTACCTATAAGTTATTTGCCATAGATGGTTTAGAAAAAAACTCAGAAATGGAGTATGCATATACCATTAAAAGACCCTTTGCTTTGTTTGGATCAGAGTATTTTCAAAACGGAAGTTTTCCTTGTCAGGAAGCGAATTTTACATTAATTACTCCCCCTCATCTAAAATATAGTGCAAAAGGATATAATGGGTTAGATGTAAGTGAAGATTCGGTTATAAATGATAAACGAATTATGGTTTCGAGTGCAACCGATATACCAGATTTAGATAATGAAAAATATGCCTATAGAGATAAGAATTTAAAAAGAATTGACTATAAACTAAGCTATAATTTATCTAACAGTGCCAAAATACGTATGTACACTTGGAAGGAGTTTGCTAAGCGTTTATACGAAAACATGTCTACCAGAACAGAAAAGGAAGACAAAGCATTGAATAAATTTATAAAAGAAATAAATGTAAAAGAAAATGCTTCGGAAGCAGAGAAAATTGCTTTAATTGAAAACTTTATAAAGACCAACATTAACATTGATAAAAAATTAATTGGTAATGGGGGCGATATGATAGAAACCATTGTAAAGAATAAATCCTGCGATTTTGATGGTGCTGTAAAGCTTTTTATGGGTGTTTTTGATAAATTAAACATCAATAGTCAATTGGTAGTAGCTAGCAATAGAACCAATATACCACTAGATGAAGAATTAGAAGATTGGAATAGGGTAGAGGAGTATTTGTTTTATTTTCCATCGACACATAAATTTATTACCCCTACAAATATTGAATACAGATACCCTTACATTCCTTATAATTTGGCTGCCACTAGAGGTTTATTCTTAAAAACTACAGAGATAGGCACGTTTAAAACTGCAATTGGTGTTTTTGGTAATATAGATATTGAGCCTATGGAAAGTAGCGCACACAATATGGATATTCAAATAAAGTTTAATGAAACGTTGGATACCTTGCTTGTAAAAAGCAAACAAATTTTAAAGGGATATGGAGGTGTTGAATATCGCCCCATTTATAGTTTACCGAAAGATAAGCAGGATGAAATTACCAAAAACATCATTAAAAACGTTACGGGTAGTACCAATTTTGATAACGTAAAAATTGAAAACCAGAAGTTAACAGATTGTTTTACCAATGATAAACCTTTAATAATTAGTGCCGACATTAAAAGCACGGAATTAATAGAAAATGCAGGGAGTAAAATTTTATTAAAGATTGGTGATATTATTGGCCCACAAGTAGAGATGTATCAAGAAAAGCCAAGACAAATGCCTATTGAAATGGAATATCCGCATGTGTTAGATAGAACCATTAAAATAATTATTCCAGATGGGTATTCGGTTAAAAATATTACAGACCTTAACTTTAATATTGTTTACAAGGACAATGATAAGGTTACGATGGGTTTTGAAACTACCTATAAACAAACTGGCAATGTGATAGACATACAAATTAATGAAACCTATCGTACCATCAACTTCCCGAAGGAACAGTTCGAAAACTTTAAAAAAGTAATTAACGCCTCTGCCGATTTTAATAAGGTGGTATTGGTTTTAGAAAAGAAATAAACAAATAAGGCCTTAAATGCATATACAATATGTGTAGATAGATAGAAATTTTTTTTAGTTAATGGTGTAGAATAGCGTGTTAAATTATTAAGAAGATCTTTTAAAACAATCCGTTTACAATTTATTTTTTACAAATAGGATTTACCTCTAATGTACAAGTTATTCTATATGTGTTTAAGGGTTTGCTTTATATTCATAAAATAAATCTAAATAGTGCACTAGTATATTATTATCTACTAAAAGGAATAATAAATGTTGCGCTAGTAATACTAAATGCGCTAGAATGATATACTTCTAACCTATTTAGTAATCCTTTTAGCCTAATTAGAATTCAACTACGCCTCTTTGTTATCCTTTTAACCCTAAAAGATTACCTAATGTACTAGAACTATAAGTTTCTACCACAAAAAGAATTACTAGAGCAATAAAAGGAATACTTTTTTGGCGGTTATTTAGCCAAATTATCCTGTTTTACAGCTACACTTTACCAATACTACTTTTTATTGTATTGAAATTGGGGAGGGTGGGGAGTTATTAGCAAGTGAATGAAGCAGGGCTATGTTTACCCATTTTTGAAAGTTATCATCCTTCGTAAAATCAATATAGACTAGTTAAACTAGTATACTAGTAAAATAAGCTTGGATAATATATTTTACAGGCTGTTTATAACTGTACTTACTTGGTTTGTTTATAACCTGCATTTAATAAGTACTTTACAATTTTTTCTCTTTGGTCGCCCTGAATAATTATCTCATTATCTTTTGCTGAACCACCTGTACCACAATGATTTTTTAATTGCTTACCCAACAATTGTAAGTCCTCATCTTTGCCTATAAAGCCTGCTATTAGTGTAGCTGTTTTGCCTCCACGATGTTTAGTTTCTAACCTAATTCTTAGTTTTTGTTGGTTAGCTGGCAAGGTTTCTTGTAGGTCATTATCCTCCTCCAATTTAAAATTAGGGTCTGTACTATATACAAAACCATTATTTATGGGTTTTATCTTTTTATTCATTGTATTAATGATTAAATGATTTGAATGATATTATACTGCAATTGTGATTGAATGATATTAAAGATTGAATTACTTAACTGAATTTACTATCATTTATTCAAAATAAAAGTTACGACATTGGCACATTTGGCACACAGAAATGAAAATTAAAGATAAAAAACGTAGTATTTTAAAATCAAATAGAATATAGTAGTAAACCATCTGCCCTTAATACTTAAACGGTAAATAATTATTAATTACAGAATCACTGCTTTCAAACTTAAATCTACACTTTGTGCTTGGTGTATTAAACCACCTACACTTACATAATCTACACCCGTTGCAGCAAAGCTTTCAATGGTTTGTAAGTTAATGCCACCACTTGCTTCTGTTTCAAATTCACCATTAATAATCAACAATGCATCCGAAATTTGAGAAGGTGTAAAGTTGTCTAACATGATACGGAAAACCTTTCCTTTTCCAATCTTACATACAGTCTCTACATCCAATAAATTTCTTGTTTCTACTTCAATCTTTAAGTTAAGTTCATTCTGTTGGGTATATTCAAAAGCCTTGTTAATGGCCATTTCTATTCCACCTGCATAATCTATATGGTTGTCTTTTAACATCATCATATCATACAACCCAAACCTATGGTTAATACCACCACCAATACGTACGGCTTCTTTTTCTAATAACCTAAAATTGGGCGTTGTTTTTCTTGTATCTAAAAGCTTGGTTTTATACCCTTTTAGCTTTTGTGTATATTGATGCGTAAGCGTAGCAATACCACTCATCCGTTGCATACAGTTAAGTACCAATCGCTCGCAAGTAAGGATAGTATGAATAGAAGCCGTTACCTCAAAAGCCTTTTCTCCTATTAACATGGCATCTCCATCCGCTTTAAAAGGAATAAATAAGGCAGAAGGCTCTACCTGATTAAAAATCTTTTTAGCAACTTCTACACCAGCTAATATCCCATCCTGCTTTATTTTCAATACGGCTTTTCCTACTTTATCAGCAGGAATACAACTAAGGGTGGTGTGGTCGCCTGTACCAATGTCCTCCGCCAATGCATTGGTAATTAACTGTTGTAATAAAAGGTTGTCCATATATACTATTTAATATGCCCTTGCAAACAATACCCTTTGTGTAGAAGGATTCCCTGTAAGAATACACTTTCCATCTTCTAATTTATTGTTTAGAGGAATACAACGGATGGTAGCCTTCGTTTGTTCCTTAATCTTTTCTTCCGTTTCGGGCGTTCCATCCCAATGAGCGGCTATAAAACCTGTTTTGTTATCCAATAAATCAACAAACTCCTCCCATGTATCAGCAGGGGTAATATGATCATGGGTATATGCTTTGGCTTTATTAAACATACTAGTTTGAATATCTACTAATAAGGATTGAATGTACACCGCAATACCTTCTATACTAATCGAATTCTTTACTTTGGTATCTCTCCTTGCCACTTCAACTACATTATTTTCTAAATCTCTTGCACCAATAGCTAAACGTACAGGAACACCTTGCATTTCGTATTGTGCAAACTTCCAACCGGGACGGCTATTTTCATTATCGTCATATTTAACCCTAATGCCCAATCCTTTTAACTCTGTAATGATGGCATTTACTTTATTATCTATCAATGCTTTTTGTTCATCTCCTTTATATATCGGTACAATCACAACTTGCAATGGAGCAATTCTTGGTGGTAATATTAAACCATCATCATCACTATGTGCCATTACTAAGGCCCCAATTAAACGGGTACTAACACCCCAACTTGTTGCCCATACATAATCTAATTTGTTCTCTTTATCGCTAAACTTAACATCAAAAGCTTTTGCAAAATTCTGACCTAAAAAGTGAGAAGTTCCAGCTTGTAATGCTTTTCCATCTTGCATTAAAGCTTCTATACAATACGTTTCTTCTGCACCTGCAAAACGTTCATTAGCACTTTTAATTCCTCTAATTACTGGCAAAGCCATATAGTTTTCTGCAAAATCAGCATATACTTCTAACATTCTTTCTGCTTCCTCAATGGCTTCTTTTTTGGTGGCATGAGCGGTATGACCTTCTTGCCATAAGAACTCTGCAGTACGTAAAAACAAACGGGTACGCATTTCCCAACGAACCACATTAGCCCATTGGTTAATAAGAATAGGTAAATCTCTATACGATTGAATCCATCCTTTATAGGTATTCCAAATAATGGCTTCACTTGTGGGGCGAACAACTAGTTCTTCCTCTAGTTTGGCTTCGGGGTCAACTATTAATTTGCTTTTATTATTAGGATCGGTCTTTAAACGATAGTGTGTAACCACAGCACATTCTTTAGCAAAACCTTCTGCATTCTTTTCTTCCGCCTCAAATAAACTCTTAGGAACAAACAAAGGAAAATAAGCATTCTGGTGACCAGTATCTTTAAACATCTTATCTAAAACATCGCGCATATTCTCCCAAAGTGCAAAGCCATAAGGTTTAATAACCATGCAACCCCTTACGGCTGAATAGTCTGCTAAACCACCCTTAATAACCAAATCGTTGTACCACTGAGAATAGTCTTGCGCCCTCGTTGTAATTTCTTTACTCATTTTCTATTATTTATTATAAATCTTAACTAATATGATAAAATCGGCTTCATCTTTGCCAATACTTTAATAGTGTTAGGCCGTAAAAGTAGTAACTTCACCCAATCAAAAAATGTAAACCTATTCATTATGAAACGTAAACCTATTTATACAGCGTTAATCATCCTTGTTTTTGCGAGTAGTTGTGCCTCTGTTTATAGAAGCGGACAAACCCCTGATGATGTATATGCTGCCCCATCCCCACAAATAATTTCTACCCAACAGGGCGAACAAACTTACACAGAACCCACCGAAACTAATAGTAATGGCTATAGCGATAATTATCAATCGAACATTAATAAAGATGATAATTATTTAAGGATGAGGGCATCTGACAGAAATAGATGGAATTCAATTGATGATTATAGTTACTGGAATGATAGCCGCTACGATTATTATTACTATAACCCTTACAACCCAAATTATGGAATAAATGCCTATGGAGGATTTGGTAACTACTATAACAACTTTAATGGGGGCTATAATAGTTTTGGTTATTACTGCACCCCTCAATGGAATAATTATTGGGGTTTTTATAATTATCATCCTTCCTACTACGGTTGGGGAGGTTATTATAATCCTTATTTTGGCTATTACAATGTGGGTAATAATGGTTATGGTGCTAACCAAAACTATACTAAACCTAAAATATCTTATTCATCAGGGAGTAATTTAACACCCTATAAAAATAACAATTATAATAACTCCTATAATTCAAATCCTTCTAGCCAAAATACAATTTCACGAAGCATAAATACTACCCCTAGTCCTTCTAATAACAATACCGGTAGGGTTTATGTAGATAGGCCTGCAAGAACGTACACCCCCACAAACAATAATGCTGGTGGACGAAGTGGCGGTTTTAATAGTACAGGCAGCAGTAGTAGTAAACCTCGTGCACCTAAACATTAATAAAACATCTCTATTTAATTATTATACCTTGTTATGAAAACATTACTTGTAATTTCCTTTATTGTCCTATCTATTTGTTCCATAGCTCAAACTCCTGATGATGCACTTAGAACAGCATGGTTTTCTGGTAATGGTACTGCACGTAATGTTGCCCTTGGTGGTGCAGGTGCATCTTTAGGGGGTGATATTTCGGCAGCCAATATTAACCCAGCGGGTATAGGAATTTATAAAACAAGTGAGTGGTTGTTTGGTGGTAGTGTATTAATAAATAACAATAAACTTTCTTATCGGGGTACAGATACTTCTAATAATAAATCTACTAGTATGTTGGGTACTTCGGGAGTAGTTTTCGCCTACCAAAGTAATCAACCTTATAGCAGTTGGGTAAGTAGTGCTTTGTCTTTTTCTTTTAATCAGTTAGCCAACTATAACAATCGTATTCAATACAGTGGTTTTAATAATACAAGTTCCTTTTCAGAACAATATTTAGAAGAATTACAAAGAGATGGAGCTGATACAAACTCAGCATTAAGCAATTACATTTTTGGTTCCTCACTTGCTTATAGAACTTATCTAATAGACACTATTAGTGGGCCAGGAAATAGTGTACAAGGATTTCAAAGCTTAGTACCTCTTTCAACAGGTGTTTGGCAAAAGTATGATGCCATTACTAGTGGCGGTTATAACGAATTGGCCATTGCTTATGCAGGTAACTCCAACAACAACTTCTATTTGGGAGGAAGCATTATCATTCCAATTATAAATTATAAAAGGCAATTAACTTACAGTGAAACAGATGCAACCACCGATACCTCTAACCAATTTAAAAGCTTTACGTATAAAGAGAATTTTACTTCAAAGGGTGCAGGTATTGGATTAAAGATTGGGTTAATTTACAAGCCCCAAGACAATTGGCGTATTGGATTAGCTTTCCATACCCCACAACTAATTAGTTACAAAGATGAAATAAGAAGCCAAATGACCACCAATACAGAATCGTATGCAGGGGTTAAAAGTGAAAGTAGTGACAATTTAAATAATGGGCAACCCGGAACAAGACAATATAACATTACCACACCTTATAGAATGATTATAAGTGGTAGTTACCTTTTTGGTTCCTCTAGTGATGTTAAAGAACAACATGGGTTTATTACGGGGGATATAGAATACGTAAACTATAAAGGAGCAAGATTTAAAGGATTAGAAAATGCTGACCAAGGAACACTAGATTATTTAAAACAAGTAAATGATGCCGTAAAGAGTTATTACAAGGGCAATATTAATGTTAGATTGGGTGGTGAATTAAAGCTTAATACATTTATGATACGATTAGGTACTGCTTATTATGGCAGCCCCTATTCTAATAGTACTATTAAAGCGAGTAGCGTATTAACTACGGGTGGCATTGGATATAGAGGTCACGGTATGTTTATAGACCTTGCTTTATCGCACACCATGCTTACAGATGCTAATTTTCCTTATCGATTATCAGACAAACCCAATACATATTCAATTCAAAAAACAAATACCGATAATATAGTATTTACAGTAGGGTTTAAGTTTTAGCCAAGATGATGCATTAGACTAGATAGAAACTATGAATGATGAACTATGAGTGATGAGTGATTAGTTAACCATTTACGCGATATATAGTTAACGGTACTTCGGTTAACGGTATTTAAATAAAAAGGGTAGCAATCTTTAAGAATCACTACCCTTCAATCAATTATCAACTCATCATTCATCACTCATAACTATCCTTCTGTTGCCATTTTATTGATGGTGTCGCACCAAACAAGTGCATCGGTGTCCAACCCTTTGTAGGCGGCAGCAAAAGGATAAATTACCCCCGGCGTAAAGCCTGTTAATGTTAGACTGTTTCCATTACTATGCTTTTGAAACCATTTGTTTTTATCGACGGGGGTTGGCCCCAAAGCAGGATCCCAAAAGGCGAATATTGTTCCGTGAGTAGAAAAAGCAGTAGGTTTATCAACACTCACATTCATGTTGCCAGCAATATTAGCAGGGGCAATTTTAAAATTCACTACCTGTCCCATCACTTGGTGACTAGGGTCTTTCACCATCGGAAATTTACTACTCAACGCCTTCACCCTGTCGCCACCGCCTTGCACATTTACTTGGGTTCCTAAAATTCTCAAATCAACTACTAAAACTGCTTTCGAAGTGTTTTTATTGGTGGTATTGGAATCATTCCCATGTTTACAAAGCGCCAAATCCCCTTTGTAAGTGCTATTGGACGATACCACTGCTGCCAATTGGGCAACCACCGAAAAATTGGTATTGGTGCTTGCGCAGCCCAAAATTACAGCGTCTGCAATTGGGACAATTTCATCATCTGATGAATTTGTAAAATCTACAATTACCTTATTAGAACTCATTTTATTAATTTTAAATTGATTATTAGTTTATTTATTTCTCTTGGAAGCCTAAGCTTTTGTGATGGAAGCCTAAGTTTTTGCGACGGAAGCTTAAGCTTTTACAATGGAAGCCTAAGCTTTTGCAAAGAGAGCTTAAGCTTTTGTGATGAAAGCCTAAGCTTTCGCAACGGAAGCTTAAGCTTTTACGACGGAAGCCTAAGCTTTTGCAAAGAGAGCTTAAGCTTTTACAATGGAAGCCTAAGCTTTTGCAAAGAGAGCTTAAGCTTTTACAATGGAAGCCTAAGCTTTCGCAACGGAAGCTTAGGCTTTTACGCCGGAAGCCATAGCTTTTGCGAAGAGAGCTTAAGCTTTTATGATGGAAGGCATACCAAATACGCCTCCATATCTCGTCGGTGGGATGTATAAAACAAGGTGAATAAAATGAAAAATGCCTGTGGCGAAGGCTGTTTGGTCGTTTTTGGAAGAATAGATTGCCCTTTTTAGGGAAGCAACCTGATGACTAACAATTGTAAGCATTGTAGCTTTTTTAATTGGGTGTAATGTAGGTATTAGTTGAGGAACGGAAAAGAATTTGATTGGTTGCATAAAATAAGAGAGAGAAAACTCTACCATATATTTGAATTTAAATACTGATAAAATGGAATTTTTTGAGCTTTCTAATAATCAAAGAAAATATTTTGGGGTTATACCAACCATTGAGAGTTGGGATAAAGTTTCTTTAAGCAATAGCCTAATAGCTTACTTTGACAAAGAAAAAATTGTAAAAATTATCGACTATAGCTGGGGTTATTTCGAATATGATACAGATATAGACACTATCAATCGAAAAATATTAATCCCAAAAACATCAAGAGGAAAAGAGCAAAAATTAACGATTCCAAAACTTCTAAAGATTAAAGGGTTAGGAGTAGGTTTTTCTATTTCATTCACCGGTGGAGCTATAGGAGTATGGGATAATAAACGCAATTTGATGTTTATAAATAGTTATTTTGAAGAAGGTAGCATAAACAATTTTGAAGATGCCACGAAATGGATTAATAATTACATCGAGAAATCACCAACAGATTATTTCATTTGGCTAAAAAATCAATTAAATAAAAAAAAGGAAATCCACAAAGTAAAAGTTGGAGACATCGTAGCTTTTAAAATTGCAAGAGAAGAGTATGGCTTTGCAAGAGTAATAAGAGGGGAGTTGAAAACGAAAGGAGCAAATTATTTATCAAATTCTGGCAATCTTATTCACCCCCGCTCTCTGATAGTTGCAACTTACGCTTTTGTTTCGAGAACATTAGTCATTGATATTGATGAATTGATTACAAAGCAAACGTTGCCTACATTCTTTGTTTTTGATTATGATATATCAAATGGTCAAATGCCAATAATTGCAAATAGACCATTAACTGAAAGAGAACTCAATCTTCCGAAGCCAACTAGTGATTCAACTCAATTAATGATTACACAGAAAAAGACGGATATTTTGAATTTTATAAGCACCCTATAACAGATGTTGGTGAAGAACACACAACATCGGCAAAACCTTCTCCAATCACCTCAGCCACTTTGCGCCTGTCTTTAAAACATACTCCTTAACTAAAGTCTTTTTAATTAGTTTTACAAAATGACATTAGTAGTATCCCCAAAAAATAAGCAACAAGAAAAAGTAATCAAAACTTTTATGCAAAGTCTAGACATCAATTTCCTCTCAGAAGAAGAAGCTGCTTTGGCAATAAGGATAGACCGGATAAATACTGCAAAAAGAATCTATTACCTGAAGGGGTTTCAGAGCTTTCCAATAACTCGACCCGACAAAAAATCGTTTGCCATAGAAAGTAAATTGTTGGATATATATGCTACTGGCACTTCCGTAAAAGAAGCTTCAACTGATTTTTACGATCAATTTGATTATACCTATCAGCGCCTCACTAATATGGAAGATGCCAAATTGAGCAATCCCTTATTGGAAGCAAAAAAATTTATCACCCTATTAGTTGACCAAGTAAAAGAGAAATAATGGCGGTATTAAACGCAAAAGATACCAATAAGAATTTACTAAAGAAAGGCTTTGTGAAGTATGAAGGCGACCACAACTATTTTGAATTTTGGCATAAAGGAATATTAACAACCAGAACAAAAACCAGTCACAACAATCAAGACATTGGCGATGCATTGATAGGGGCGATGAGCAAACAATGCAAAGTGAGCAAAGATTTTTTTAAGGCATTTGCTCGATGTGAGAAATCGAAAGATGATTACCTCAAGGAGTTAAAAGCTTCTGGAATAGTTATAGACCTTGGGTAAATAAATCCCCCTTTTTCTGGCCTACCCTCTAAAAGTTTTTGTGTCTCAGATTAACACAATCAACAACTTCTTTAAATGCAGATTAACAAAGGTGAATCGAGTGCAATCGCTTTGGCAATCAAAACAAAAGGAAGTATCCTGATGACTAGTAATTGTAAGCATTGTAGCTTTTTTAAATGGGTGTAATGTAGGGATTAGTTGAGGAATGGGAGGAAATATTTCAAAATAAAGAAACATAAGTTTATGTTATTTACATTTACAAAATGCTGTTGAAACATATTTTGAATCGAGATGAAAAATAAAAATTAGTTTAAAAAAAGTGTTGGAATTTTTTATTCTTTTATGCTTATTATGGTCTTTTCTAAAATTACTAATTAGGATAGTACTAATTATATTGCTGAATATGGGAATTAGAAATGGAATACTTTCAGTTGAAGTACCGCTTCAATTCTTTCAAGGAAATGTAAAACTGGAGCAGTATATAACTTTTGGATTTACCACATCCTATATTATTACTTTCTCTATTTGGTTATTTATAAAATATAAAAAGTCACATAAGAATTCAAGATTTAGGCTCACTTACAAACCAATCTGGGCAATGTTTTCATTAGTAATACCAGTATTTAATTTAGTAGCCCCATATCAAATTATGAATGAAATTTATTCTGTTAATAATGATGCTCTGTCTGTTGAAAAGAGCGGTAAGAATATTATCAAAACTTGGTGGTTTTTGGGTATAGCTATATTCATTTATTCACGGATAATAAATTCCTGGTTTTCAAAACAGGGTGGAATTGAAAACTTTCTACATTTAGAATACAACTCTTTAGTGATATGTGCATTGAGCGTCCATTATTACTATTTGATAAAAAAGATTTTAAGCTTCTTTGAGGATTAAAAAAGTTATTCACCTTTGCTTGTCTTCCCCTAGCCGTTGTTGTGTCACTGACCAACAACAATCAATGTAACCCTTACATGGGGTAAATTTGACCTTACAATAATTCCATGTAAGCTTCTATGGGTTAAAAGACTCGTTATTTTGTATTGTCCCAATCTTAAGAAAGTCTCCTTTACTTCACCTCTTTGAGTTCTGGTCTACTGTTTCATAATATTCTGACCTTTCATGGCATCACTAATAGCTGCATCCATGGCTCGTTCTGCAAAAGGGCGGGTTACTTCGTTTAATTCTTCTGTTTTTGTTTGTATTAAGTTTTTATCTTCCATTGTAATTGCCAACTGTAATGCTTGCATGGCAGCAGCGGTAGCCAACAATTCTTCCTTGGATATTAAGCTTGCATTTTTAGTCAGGAACTTTTCTGTAACTGTAAGTATTTGCTCACCTTCTGTTCTTGCTTCCACTAATGCCCTTGTTTTAATATCATCTTTTGCATGGGTTATACTTTCTAAAAGCATTTTTTCTACTTCTGCATCGGTCAACCCATACTGTGGTTTTACTTCAATGGTTTGTTGCACACCGCTACGTAATTCTTTAGCCGTAACTACCAATATACCATCGGCATTAATTAAAAAGCCAACTTCTACCTTAGGCAAACCTGCAGGCATTCCTGGAATACCCGTTAAATTAAATTCAGCCAACTTCCTATTGTCTTTAACCAAATCTCTTTCCCCCTGAAAAACGGATATACGCATACCGCTTTGTCCATCTTTATAGGTAGTATATTGTCTTGATACTTTGGTGGGAATCTTTGAATTACGAGGTATTAACGTATCCATCAAGCCACCCATTGTTTCTAACCCTAGACTCAATGGTGTAATATCTAACAATAAAAAGTCTTTGTTATTTCCAGCCAATATATCAGCTTGTACTGCCGCCCCTAAAGCAACTACTTCATCGGGGTTTACAGTATCATTAATGGGTTTATTAAAGAAGTTGCTTACTGCCATCTTAACTGCAGGTACACGGGTGCTTCCGCCCACCATCACAATGGTATCAATATCTGCAGTAGTTAATTCGGCATCTTTTAAAGCATTGCTACAGCTTACCATTGTTTTATCGATAAGGGGCTGTATTAAGGTATTAAATTGCGCTGCGGTAATACTTAGGTTATAAGCGTTGAGTGGTAAATTATAGTCGGTTAAAGAAGATTCAAAAGAAAAATGAATATTTGTACTCAAGTGCTTTTTTGCTTCTTCTGCAATCAAACGTAAGGTTTGCGCTAGTTGTTTATTGTTGTGAAGTTCTTCTTCCGTTAATTTATTTTGTTCTAGCCAAAATTGTATTATCAACTTATCAAAATCATCACCACCTAAATAGGTATCCCCATTGGTACTTAATACTTCAAAAATGCCATTGGTAATGCGTAGTATAGATACATCAAAAGTGCCGCCCCCTAAATCGTACACAGCAATAACTTTCTCTTCGTCCTTATCCATACCGAGACCATAAGCAAGACTAGCTGCTGTAGGTTCATTAATTATTCTTAATACATCTAACCCTGCTAGTTTTCCTGCATCCCTTGTTGCTTGGCGTTGTGCATCGTTAAAATAGGCAGGCACCGTAATAACTGCTTTGGTAACAGGTGTTTTTAAAATGTGTTCGGCCCGTTGTTTTAATTCTTTTAATATAAAAGAACTCAGCTCAATAGGAGAGAAGAATTGATTACCCACCTGAACCTTTACTAAGCTATCCGTATTATCATCAATTACTTTATAAGTAAAGAAACCCGCATTGTTTTTTACATCATTATAGCTTTTACCCATTAACCTTTTGGCACTAAAAATGGTGTTCTGTGGCTCTGTTTCTAAGTATTGCTTTGCCAACTCACCAACGGTGGGGTTTCCAAAAACATCAAAGTGAACAATACTTGGTACCAAGCTACTTGTATTGTGTTCTTTTAGTGCAATGGGTTGTTTAGTTTCAGGATGAATAATGGCTACCAAACTATTGGTGGTACCCAAATCTATACCCACAATCATTTCTGCCTGTTGTAAACTACCTGTTGCTATATTGATACTAATCTTTGCCATGTTTTTTGAGTTGTTAGTTATTAGTGGTTAGTAGTTAAAAGTGATACAATAAGACTTTTTTCTAATCACTTACAACTAACCATTAACTACTATTTCCTAGCTTTCTATTAATTCGGTTTTACTTATAAAATCATGTAGCGGTTTATCTAGAAATGGGATAAAAAACATATCTATTAAGATTAACCTTACCATACTACGAATAATGATGGAAACAAAAGAGGGCTTTAATCCTTGCTTATTTATCACTTTACTATAGGTAATCCATTTGCCTGGTGTGCGTGCAAAAATGGTTTCGAATAAGGTATAGTAAATAAATAAAGTACAAGCAAAACACAACCAAAAATTTAATGAAGGGTACCCATATACCTTGGCATAAACATTAAAACCATTAAAACCAAAGATTGCTATGATGGCAATAATAATGGTATCTACCAAAAAGTTAAGCACCCTTGTTCCTATTCCTAGTGTTTGCATGGCGGCGAAGTTATCGCATCAAGTACATCTTTCCGTATCCACCTTTAAAAAACTGGTCGGTATTGGTCGTATTATTATTCTTATCGAAAGTCAACTTGTCAATTTCATTACCATTTAACTTGGTAACAACTCGATAGAGGTAAACGCCGTTGCCCAATTTGCCACCATACATATCTGTTCCATCCCATTTAAACGAGGTAATGTTGTTACCAATATGAATATTACCCAATTCCTCTTTGGTAATTTCTCTTACTACCTTACCTGTGATAGTTAAAATTTGAATCTTAATATTTTGAGGCACTTCGCTACCCGTTAGTGTAAACACAAACGCTGTTGAAGTAGTAAATGGATTGGGGTAATTGAACATATTGCTAATAGCAGGCTTGTTTACTACCTGAAAACTAACTTTATATTGCTGATAACCTGCCGGGTTACCACTCCTGTCTTTACCTGTAACTAGTAATTGATAGGTTCCATCTTGCGGTAGATACGGTAAGTAGTCTATTAAAGCAGCATTTTCGGTTGTGTTAGCAGAAGCTGGTGTAAAACGCAACGTATCATTATCATACTTTATTTGAGTTGTAGTGCCATCAGGATATACCAATTGAACGGTTAGCAATGCCGTGTCATTCAATAGTAAATACTTTGCATCATCTTTCATCTTAATTCTAATAGCTGGTTTGCTAGAAACAATGTCGTTATTTAAAATGTGCACCCCATCAAAAGTTACATCTAATACAGGCTTCTTATTATCATTAATTACATAAAAGTTCTTGTACACATAGTTGTTAAAGTGATACATTTCTGGTTGACTACTATTAGGATTTACTTCCAACGAAAAAGTGTTATTACCCACGTACTTACTAGCATTAATAGTGGTGTAAACAACAGCAGTATCACCTGGCGCTAATTTCTTTAACCTAGGGAAAGCAATAACGGTTGTATTGTTATTGTTGTCTATAATTTGCATCTTTATTAAAATACTATCTCTAAAAGTAATATCGCTGATATTTTTGAATGCAAAAGCCGCTTTAATATACTGACCTTGTTGAAAGGTATCCATAGAGGTATATTTAGTATCTACTGTATCGTTAAAGCTATATTTAATGTTGGTGGCAATGGCTCCCTCTGGTATAAAATCTGCCAACAAACGCCAATACCTTAATTGATAAGGAGTTAAGTAAACACTATCAGCATTACGCATAGCTAGTTTAATAAAAGGGTACTTATTAGCATCAATTGACGATATATCAACATCCTGATTGGTGACATCTAGCGTCATTAAATCTGTTTGAACCCCACTTGCATTCACACCAAAAACATCCACCTTAACGGCATCTCCTGGTTTGTTTTCGGATGAAAAACCCCTCCATTTTAGTTGTTTCCAAGCAGCTACAGGCCCAAATGCTGGCGAAGTAATATAGCCTAACGTATCGGATGAAGCCACATTTAAACTTAACTGAATAGCATCGGTTATCCCTTTACTAAAACGCCACTGTGGTTGGAAGGATGAAACATTCTTTTTATAAATCAGTACAAAGGTTCGTGGATGATTAAAAGAATCAAGATCGGTAAAACCAATTTGTTTTAGTTTATTGTACAAACTATTGCTACCAAAATAACTAGCATCTGCTTTCCAAACATCCACTAAAGGAATAGGATCATCGTAGTTTAAACGAGCGGTTACAATGTAACCACTAGGTATCCAATCTAAAAAATTACTTGCTGCCCTTCTGCCAGAGGTATCAATCATTGGGTACTCAAAGTTAAATTCCCTACCCGGTGCATTACAATAAGCTGCGCTGTTCATGAAGCTTCCAGTGGTACCATTTTGATTAATAGATGGTACATCTTGGTTATATAAAGGTCTTAAGGTAACAGGATCATACACATTAAATATTAAGGAATGACCCACACAAGCACTTCTTGGCCCAATAATTCCATTAATTAAAGTAGCAAAAGAGGCATCTTCATTATAAGCAGGATAAATGGCTTGCCTAATTACAATGTTGTTACTATCTGGCAGGTAGGTCCATTGTCTTGTAAAAGAATCTATATAAATGCGTTGACCTGTACTCTTTAAGTGTTGGTATAAATGTGATTGGTTAAAACCTGTACTGCTATTTTTAAGATAAACAAAGCTGCTTGTATTATAAGCGTAACCTCCACTTGTGGGCACTTCGGCCACGCGCCAATAATAAACGGTGCTATCTGTAAACAAAATACCTGGATCAAAAGCAATAGCCCCACCTGTACTCGTAAGCGTTTTGGTTACTTTAAAAGGCGAATTAAACAACTCGGTGGTATCAATATCCATCGTGTAGGTATTTACAGCACTGATAGGGTTAGCAGTAGAAGCAATTAATTGTAGTGACGACTTGTTTACAATAGCAAACTTTGCAGGGTAAACGGGTACAATACCATTATCTAAAATGGCAAAAGACTTCGTAACACTGTTGTTAGTAAAGTCTAGCTCATCAATCTTTCTATCGCTGTTAATAGAAACTATAATTTCATTAGTGCCTTTATCACGTGTAGCTAATATGGGTACGTTAAGAATTACCGAATCTTGATAAATAATATTATTAATGTTCTTATTAAACAAGGTAACAAGGCTACCATCTGGATATTTTCTTTGTATTAATACATTAACAAACGAATCGCTAGTTGCTTTTCCTATGTTATACAAGTACGCTTTTACCAAAAAACTACTATCAGCTACCGAAATAACCGAAGGTGAGATAACCACATTGGGCTCTTCTACCACATAATCGGGTTTGGTAGAGGAGTAAATACTTAATACTGGATCCCCTGCAAGAATAGTTTCCTCGGCGTGTGTTCTAGTATAAAAGTCTGCAAATGTTCCTCCATCATTTGCTTTTAAAGCAGCTATGGCAGCATTTGTATTTGTTGAGATAGGCGAACCATAACCTGCATTATCCAATGAATTATAAAATCCTGTGGTGTAGGTATCTAGGTAATTGGTTAAACCAAAATGAGAGTTACCTACAAAACCAATCGCCCCTTTTGAAGGAATAAGAATGTACTTTTCGGCTATAGAAGTTACTGTACCAATACGCGTAACATCATAGTCAAAAAAGTTACCAACACTACACCCGTTAACTAGAAACATGGGGTACTTACCTGTATTGTTAAAAGCCGAAGGGTCATTAAGGTTGGCATAATCTAATACCGATGATGAACCATGACCAAAATAGGTTACCAAGGCAATACCTGTATTAAATAAGCTATTAAGCTGTGCGTTATAAATGGCGGTAACAGGCCCTGTAGTTGTTTTATTAAAAGTAGATACAATGCCGCCAAAAGGATGCGTTTTAATAATATTCTCATAGCTTAGCAGGTAATTGTCTAATTGTGGCCCTAAGCTTGGGTCATCGGCACCTGCTACATGTACAACTTGTTTCATCCACGCCTTATTAGCAATGGTTTGTGGGGTAGTTAGTTGGGCTTCAAACTCTTTTATCTTGTTTAAATAAATGGTTACTTCATCTTGAGAAACAGCCGAAAGACGACCAATACCAACGGTAGGTTCTGGATTCATAGAATTAGATACCAACAATACATCGGATGCCGGCCAACCCCAAGTAGGTACTAAATTTAGTAAATCGGCATAAGGCGAAGACTGGTTACCCCTGTACTCATCATAGGTAACCCCTTTACCTATTAAAAACACATAGTTTGGTTTCTTTGCAAAATTGGCATTGGCATAGTTTACAAAGTTCTTAATAGACAAAGGATGCTTTTTAATGCCAAAAGCAAACTGATCTACTAGATCTTCAATATCATAGGTTTTAGCATTGTACTTATTACTGCGGTAAGCCCTGTAATTTTCCACCGCACCGCCTGCGGTAAGTCCCAATAATTTATTAGAGATAATTAAGTAATCACCCTGATTAGCGGCAAGCCCATAATTAATAAAGTTGCGTTGTTGAAAGTTATTGATGGTGTTTATTCCTCCCACATTAAAATCTTCATTCACCAGTAAAAAGTCTGTTTGTGTAAAGCTTGCAGGTAGTTGAAATTGAAGGTATCCTTTTAAAGAAGTATTGGCGGTGTAACGAACTTTGTTTGTAAAATCGTAGAGTACCGGTGCTACACTCCCCCATTTAAAATTGGCTATCTGTAAATAATAGCCTTTAACGGTAGCAGGTAAACTAAAGGTGAAAGTACTATTGCCCCCAAAGTTAAATTTACGAGGATAATCTAACTGTATGTAACTACAAACTATTCTATCATAGGCATTTTGGGTATTGATGCTAATATTAAAGCTAATAGGATTGGCTGTTAAGGTACTTAAGGGTATTGTTGTATTGGTAAAAACGGCAGCATCTAAACCATTTAATGTTCCTGTAACGGTATTGGTATTGTCGTTATTAAAACTTAACTGTAAAGATCTGTTCTGATCGCTATTGGCTGCAAAACCTGCTTTTAACGTTGCGGTGCTTCCGTTGTTAACGGCATATAAACTATCAATTTTAGAAGAATAGGTGGCCGAATTATTAATTTCGCTTGAACT
>Ga0007836_1000091_pt1 | contig 21894 bp, 18 predicted proteins | sample CryBogCBE23Oct07_FD_71205 | JGI IMG/M metagenome (GOLD analysis project Ga0007836, IMG submission 71205) | Freshwater microbial communities from Crystal Bog, Wisconsin, USA - CBE23Oct07 | ecosystem: Environmental > Aquatic > Freshwater > Lake | place: Crystal Bog, Wisconsin, USA | collected...
AAGTGGCATTTTATTGCCCCAAAAGTTGCAAATACACCTTTTTTTCGTTAAAACACGTCATTCTTAGGCACGAGAAATCTCATTCTGAATAAAAGAAAGGCATTTTCAAATTTGTTTACTACCTCTGGTTAGATTTCTCGTGCCTCGAAATGACGATTTACGTTACACCTGATACCTGAAAATATAGCTAGTTTCAATTTCCGAAGAGGTCTATTAAATAAAAAAATCCCATTGAATTAAAACTCAATGGGATTCTTATTTTTTAAATGATTTTAAACTTAAAAACGCTTTTTAAAATTATTTCTAGAAGTGTTGCTTTTATTGTCTCTATTACCAGAAGAATTTCTTACATCACCATTCCTTTGACCATTTTTGCTATTGGCATTGTTTGGTTTTCCATTATTATTACGGCTATTACCAAAGTTTTGTTTATTTCTACCATTACTACTTCTAGCAAAATCATCTCTTTCAAATGAATTGTGTATAGCATGTTTTATGCTCGGTGTATTACTAAACTCTAATTCACCTTTAGTAAGCGTATTTAATTCTGCTCTGATGCTATCATCATGTACAATTTCTTTGTGCCAGTTGCTGTAGGTAAGTTTCATGTAATAGGCAATAGTATTTGCATATTCCACTTTCTTCTCATCGTTAGGTTCACTTAAAGCTTTATCAATAATAAGTTCAAGATTTTTACCCAAGTGCGCATATTTAGGATACCTGCGGGGATACTTCATCGGATCTCCTTTTTGCTTGTAAGTCTCCTTTTGAGGTATGGGATACGGACTATCAACATCCAAAGTAAAATCGCTAATGGCAAATAGATGATCCCAAAGCATGTGCCTAAAGTCTTCTACATTACGAAGATGTGGATTAAGACAACCCATTAATTCAATAACAGATTTTGCTTGTTGGTTTCGCTTTTCACGGTCTTCTATGGTTAATAAATAATCAACCATTTTTTGAATATGTCTTCCATATTCTCTTAAACCTAAATATTTTCTACTGGTATTGTATTGTAAATTCATGTTATGTTTATATACAAATGTAGGTGATGAAAATGGTATAAGTTATTGAAATAAAAATTATTTGTTATTCATCCCATCGCCCCTATCCATAATATTTAATGATGATGATGTAATTTAGTTTTAAATGTTTCAAAATCAATACTTTCCTCTGTAGCATTAACTTTGGGCTCGTAAGAAAGGAAGATCTTCTTGGTCAAAATTTGATGATAAGCATCGTCCACAAACTTTTTATCTTTAGCCATTCTGTTAACATAATCATCAATCCATCTAGCATCATTACCCATCATTTGTAATTGGTTACCCATATATTGAAATAATTGATTCTTTGCTAATTGTTTAATATCCTCTTGATATACCTCTAGGTTTTCGCTTTTCTGTATATAATTTGTAATTAGCGACCATTTTAGTTGACTAGCAAAAGCAGGGTAGCTTTCCACAGCTTCTTCTTTGGTTTTTGTTTTTTCTACACCACTTTCTAAAACCTTTAAAAGATATGTTTCTGGTAGTTCTATCGGTGTATGATCGGCTAATGCGTGATAAATTTGATCATGAACCTGATTACTAGATTCAGTCTTAAAATATTCACTGATATTATCTTTTATCGCTGCTCTAAATTCTTCTTCATTGGTTATATCTTTTCCTAGTTGAACCATTTTATAAAAATCTTCATTAAGGGGTGCTTTTTCTAGTAAACCAATTTTATCGATGGTTATTTTATAGTGCAGGTTTACTTTTTCGAATTCATTATCAATAATACCCAACTCTTCCTTTACAATTTTTAACTCTTCTTGATTAAATGCAGAGGATAAGTCTACATCTATCACATCATTTACTTTGGTACCTATTAAAGTAGTTCTAAATTCTGGTGTAAAATTCTTAACGTAAATGCTAGTTTCTCTAGAAATACCTCCCTCAATAATTTCTCCAGATTCAAATATTTCATCAAAAATAATATTTAACTGGTCTTCATCCGTTGATATAGTTTCTTGTTCTATCAATTTACCAAATTGTAATTGCAATCTATTGGCTTCATCATCAACCATTTTTTCAGTTACTTCAATTACATATTTTGTAACATTAACAGCAGATGGATCGATGTTGATGGTTGGTTTTAAACCTATTTCAAAAGTAAACTCATAAGTTTTAGAAGAATTTACATCTAAGGTGTGTAAATTATTTGAAATGGGTAAGGGATTAAATAAAATATCAAGCTTTTCATTTTTTAAATAAGAACCCAATTCACTATCTACACGTTTTATTATTTCTTCTTGAATTATTTTTTCACCATACATTTTCTTTAAAATACCTACAGGTACCATTCCCTTTCTAAATCCTGGTATAGTAGCATTTTTGGCTTGTTTCTTTAAACCTTCTTCTAATGAGTGTTGATAATCGGATGGGTTTACTGTAATAGTAAGCTTCTCGTGTAAATTTCCAATGTTTTCCCTTGTTACTGTTGCCATAATTGATTCTATTTTAGCGAAAGATTTAATTAGATAAAAAAAGCCCCACAAAAAATATTGGGGGCTTGTTTGAGTGCGGATGATAGGGGTCGAACCTACATGCCTCGCGGCGCTAGATCCTAAGTCTAGTGCGTCTGCCAATTTCGCCACATCCGCATTTGGGGTCGCAAATGTATGGTATTACATTCAATTTCACCAAATAATAACTAATTCAAATAAATATTACCCTTTTTTAAATCACTTTATTTTCTTTAAATTTTGTAAAATTATTCTTCCTCTTATCTTTATCGCCGATGAATAAGCCGCAATTACACACAGTTTTATCACCTAAGTTATTAAAAATTTATGATTGTACCAATACAGTTGTAGTAATAATTGACGTTTTTAGAGCTACATCTACTATTGCAACTGCTTTATACAATGGCGCAACTAGAATTATTCCTGTAGATTCTGTTGAGAAATGTATTGCTATTGGTGCACAAACAAAAGGGATTACCGCTGGCGAACGTGATGGTAAAGTAATACCTGGTTTACAATACGGAAATTCGCCTGCCGAATATCCAAAAAGTTTTATTGAAGGTAAAACCCTTATATTAACTACCACTAACGGTACAAAACTATTGCACATGGCACTTAATGCTGGTGCAGATAAAGTAATAACCGGATCTTTTCCTAATTTATCTGCTGTATGCGATTTTTTGATTAAAGAAAACAAAAATGTACTGTTAGGTTGTTCTGGTTGGAAGGATAAGTTTAACTTAGAAGATACGTTGTTTGCAGGAGCCGTTATTCATAAAATAAAAGAACATTTTACCATTCATTGTGATAGTAGTTTAATGGCCGAAAATATTTATACGCTGCATCAACATGATATGCTTTCTTTTATCCGCCAACTTACACATTGGCATCGGTTAGAAAAATTTGGTTTAGAAAAAGATCTTGAATATTGTGTTACTCAAGATGTTGCAAATGTGCTTCCATTATATAAAAATGGTGATTTAATAAAAGGGTAGGTCTTTTAATTTTAAATACCTCTTTTTGCTACGATAAGTGCAAATTAAATAGACCGTTTTCCTTTTTTTAGTATGTTTATGCTTTACCCACTATGAGGAAAACATTTGCATACAAACAATCTATTATTTCTTACTATGCTTATGGTTATGGAACTGAGGTTGTTTTTTGTTTTCATGGGTATGGTTTGGATGGAAGTTGTTTTAACTATTTAGAAGAAACCTTGGGTAATAAGTATACACTGATTTGTATTGATTTTCCTTTTCATGGACAAACTATTTGGAATGAGGGTAATGATTTTTCTAGATCTAATTTATTAGAAATATTAACCATTTTAAATCCTAACAAAACTAACACCTACTCCTTTTTAGGCTATAGTATGGGTGGGAGAATAGCTTTAAGCATGTACACTTTTATTCCTAGTTTAATAAAACAAGTATTATTATTAGCACCCGATGGATTAAAACGCAATTATTGGCAACAGTTTGCCACTAGAACATTTTTAGGTGAAAAGATTTTTAAGTTATCGATGCAATATCCTAGTTGGTTGTTTGCTATGGTTAACACAGTTGGTTTTATGCATTTATTAAATAAGAGTAGAATAAAATTTATACGAGTTCATATTGGCGAAAAAAAGGAAAGAGATTTATTGCATAAAAGATGGATGGTACTTAAAGATTATCAAGTAGATCTTAACAAAGTAAGCCGCTTAATTAATAAATATCAAGTTCCTGTTACTATCCTAATTGGTGCATTTGATAAGGTAATCACTAAAAAAAGCTGTGATCAATTTAAAAGAAAACAATCTCTAGTAACAATAAAAACCCTTGAAACAGGCCACGACTTATTGAAACCAAAGTTTGCAAAGGACATTGCAAGCCTCTTTAAATAAACACTAGTTAAATTTAATGTGGAGAAACTCTTTATAATTTCTACACAAAACATGCTCATATTTGTGGCGTAAACGGTTCTAAGTATAAGTTATTATACGTAGATTAAAAGGGAAACCAGTGTAAGTCTGGCACTATCCCCGTAGCTGTAAGGCGGCCTACAAATGTTTTTAAGTTGTAGGTAAATTGCAAAGACCACTGTTCTGCTCATCAGGATGGGAAGGAAGCAATGAACGCTAAGTCAGAAGACCTGCCTTTTACAAGATTCATTCACGGCTTTCGGGCGAAAAGCATGGAATGTAAAAGGCTGACTGCAGCAGCCGTTTATATTTCTCCGTTTGGCGTATTGTGTATTAAGGGATGTTTGTTACGGGATTCAGGTTACAGGATTCAGGTTACAGGTTATAGGTTACAGGATTCAAGATTCAGGTTGCAGGATTCTGGATTCAGGTTACAGGATTCAGGTTACAAGATTCAAGTTACAGGTTACAAGATTCAGGTTGCAGGATTCAAGATTCAAGTTATTGATGCAAAATGGAGGGGGTTGTTCTAAGGGTTATTCTAACCAATAACCAGTAACCAGTAACTAGTAACTAGTAACCAGTAACTAGTAACTAGTAACCAGCAACCAGTAACCATCAACTAGTAACTAGTAACCAGTAACTAGTAACTAGTAACTAGTAACCAGCAACTAGTAACCAGCAACTAGTAACCTGCAACCTGCAACCAGTAACTAGCTACCTGCAACCACAATACGCCTACCTCCGAAAGCTCATTGTAAAACTTTTAAAATTAAAAAGTCAATGAGCAAAAAATTAACGCTCCTTTCAACTGCCTTGCTAATGGCAACGGCAATGCTTGCACAGCAAGACACAACCTTACACCCACTAGATGTGGTAGTAGTAACCGCTAATAAAGTGGAACAAAAACAAAGTACTACTGGCAAAGTAGTAACAGTAATTACGCAGGAACAAATAAGGCAAAGTGCTGGCCGATCTCTTACCGAATTATTAAATACCCAAGCAGGCTTATATGTTAATGGCGCAAGTAGTACACTAGGTACTAACCAAGAACTTTATTTTAGAGGTGCTACAACAGGTAAAACTTTAATAGTAGTAGATGGTATACCCGTTTATGATGCCTCGCAAATAAATAACTCATTCGATTTAACTAGTATTCCCCTACAACAAATTGAGCGTATTGAGATATTAAAAGGGGGACAAAGTACCATTTGGGGTAGCGATGCTGTTGCAGGTGTTATTCAAATCTTTTTAAAAAAGGAATCTAAAAAGTTAATAAACCCCAATTTTAGTTGTAGTCAAGGTACTTATAACACGTCTAGATATGTAGTTGGTTTAAGTGGTACTGCCAGTAAATTGGGTTATAATATTCAATGGAATGGTATTAAGAGCAAAGGCTTTGCTAGTGCTGATGATAGCTTGGGTAATAAAAACTTTAATAAGGATGCTTTTGAGCAAAATAATATACAAGCGTCTGTAAATTATTCCATTACGAAAAATTTATCTGCAAAAGCTTTTGGCAATTTTGGTACGTATACCAATGCGCTTCCTGGAGGTGCTTTTAAAGATGAAAAAGATTATAACGCAAAAAATAAAAACAATATTGGGGGTATTACCGTGGCTTACAAAGGCAAAAGTTATCAGTTTAGTTTACAAGGTAGTTACCAACAAGCCAAACGCACTTTTTTAAATGATAGTGGCTTTGTTTCTAGCCCTTATGCGATGTACGAAAAAGGTACTTACGAAGGAAAAACAACTACAGTAGAAGCTTTTGGTAATGCCCAAATAGTAAAGCACCTAACCATTGTAGGGGGTGTACAATATTTAAATCAAAACACCAACCAATCTTATTTTAGTACAGGTATTTTTGGACCGTATAGTTTTGCTTTAGGCAAGGATAGTGCAAAAATAAATCAGTTTTCGGCTTATGCTTCTTTGCTTTTAGCCGATGTAAGTGGTTTTAATTGTGAAGTAGGCGCACGTTATAGTCACCATTCTATTTATAATAGTAACGCCACTTTTACTATTAATCCCTCTTATAACGTTGATGAAAATACCACTATATTCTTAAATGTTTCATCGGCATATAAATCGCCTTCTTTGTACCAACTATATAGTGAATATGGTAATAAAAGTTTAAAGCCCGAGCAAAGTACTACCTACGAGATGGGTTTACAAACTACATCTGCAAATAAAAAACTCAATTTGCGATTGGTTGGCTTTAAAAGAGATATTACCAATTTAATTACTTTTTATACAGATGCCAACTATAACAGCTTTTATATAAATCAGGATAAACAAAACGATTATGGTTTTGAAATAGAAAGCAGTGTACAACTTGCTAAGTTTGGTAAATGGATAAATAACTACAGCTTTGTTGATGGTGAGGGTACTGTAAGCAATGTAAAAGTAAATAACCTTTATCGCCGTCCTAATTTTGTTGCCAATAGTATATTAAGTTTAGTTCCTTACCGTGGGGTTACGTTAATGCCTTCGTTTAAATATGTGGGTAAACGCTTGAACGGTCAATATGATGCAGGCGCAACACAGCAACCTGCTTACTATACCATAGATTGTTATGTGGGATACCAACTATTGAGAAAGACAAACATTTTTCTTGATTTACACAACTTAACCAAACAACAATATTTTGAAATTGTGGGTTACAATAGCAAAGGCTATAATATGATGGCAGGGTTTAATATTGAGTTTTAAGGTTTATAGAATAAAAAGGGCAATGTTGTTAAGAAGGGCATTTTGCATAAAATAAGGGTGTACACCCCAGCTTGTTTAAGGTGGTTACATTGGGGATAGAATCTTAATTAAATTTGGTTGTAACTAGCTGAACCTAAGCATTTTCTTAACTTCATTGCCCTATTATATAATTTCTTTTTAAAAGATGTTGATTAATGCTACAAAGAAGCATTTTTGCTGTGTGTTCGTTTCTAAAAAACTTCTCCAATAGCTCTTAACAGTCTTAGTATGGGCATAAACAGCAAGATGTTTATATTTTTACTTCCTATTAAGTTATATAACTAGGAAACAAAACACATCTTTTCTCAAACCTTGTTTTACAATCTGCCAATTAATGCGAAACAGGGGTTTAAAGTATCTTTAGGTTTCAAGTTTATGGGATAGGTTACTGATATGCGTGTTTTATTAACCAATATGCCGTCCCTAAAGGGACTTTTGTATGCTTTATCAATGAATTTTCTACCAATATTTCGTACCTAAAGGTACTTTCAACCCTTGTTTCGTATTAATCTTTAACCACTAACCACTAACCACTAACCACTAACCACTAACCACTAACCACTAACCATTAACCACTAACCACTAACCATTAACCACTTACCACCTAAAACTTACAACTTACAACCTACAACCTACAACCTACCCCCTCACACCTTATCAATCATCCCCAAAGCTTTTACAACCCTGCTAACGGGTAATCCCATTACATTATAAAAATCTCCTTCAATAGAATGTATGCCCACTACCCCAATCCATTCCTGTATAGCATACGCACCTGCTTTATCGTAAGGTTTGTATTTATCAACATAGTAAATAATTTCATCTGCGGTTAAATCATTAAAAGTAACATAAGTGGTATCTGCAAAGGCTATTTCATTTGCAGCATTAAGGATCACTACCCCTGTTATGACCGAATGTTTTTTGCCCGATAGTAATTTTAAAGTATCAATCGCGTGTTCTCTATCTTTTGGTTTTCCAATAATTTTATTCTCTAGTACCACCACCGTATCCGCAGCCAAAATTGTTTTATTTATATACTGTGGCAAGTGTAGGTTAATGTGATTACTAACTGCAAAAGCCTTTTCGCGCGCAATGTGTACGGGTATTTCTTCGGTAGGCAGGTGGTTAGGAAACGTTTCTTCGGTACTTTTTATTACAATTTCAAAAGGCACTTCCGCCCATTCTAATAATTGTTTTCTTCTTGGAGATTGTGAGGCTAATACAATAGTCATTTTTTAATAATTGTGTAGCGCAAACTTAAACCAACTAAAAATATAAAAGGGCAGCAATCTTTTACAATTACTACCCTTTTTTAATGACGAATTAATTATTATCGGTTAATATCTACCAACTTATTAGTCATGACTACCACACCAAATTTACACGATTCCCGCACTAAACATAGCGCACCAAGGGCCATAAATACCATGTTTATTTACGTAGCGCCCAAAGTAGTAAGCTTTTTTGCCATCATCATCACTTGTGAACTGAACTTTTTTATTATTTTTATTTAAAAATATGGTGTTGTTACATTCATCAACACTATTGGGAGGTATAATGCCTTTTAAATACCTTAGTTCTACAAAAGATACCCCTTTAGGTTTTGCTTTTTTATTGGTTTCACTATCTAAAAAAGAAAAGTAATGTGCCAAGGGTTCTTTGTAGGTTACCATACCATAAACGGTACTTTCGGGTGTTGGCAAAGGAATCCTAGAACCCGAAAGTGTATGAATATGAATAGTAAGTTTATCTGCCGCAATGATCAATGCATTGGTTAATAAATAATTTTGAATAATAGAAGCAATTTCCTCGGAATATACTTGTTGAAACTCATTTCTATTGGCAGTAGCACCGAGCCCTTTGGTAGAATCGTTTGCACATAATTGTGCAAGTTCATCCCATTTTGATTTGCTAGTAGTAAGATGGGTAATTTCGGTGGCAGGAATCCCAAAGGCTGTTGCTTTGGTAATAATAATAGATACAGCAGCATCTTGATATGTATCAAACTCAGAAGGTAAAGAAGGAATGTTAAAGGTATTTCTAGTACTCATAATATGATGCTTTTAGTAGCATTTATGTAAAGGGAAGCTATAAACAGTACCTTAGTTCATTCGTTATAAATATTAACGTTTTATTATCAATTATATATTTAAATAATTTATAAATGGGGGCGTTTGTTTTGGTCAACTTTTTTGCCATACAATGGCGATAATTGCTTCTATTTCATATAAATTAAGTTTCCAATATCCATTTATCTCCTACATCATTCATTAATTTGATCAAATTAACGACTCATTTGATCAAATTAACGACTCATTTAGTCAAATTAATGCCTCATTTAGTCAAATTAATGCCTCATTTGATCAAATTAATGCCTCATTTAGTCAAATGAACGACTCATTTAGTCAAATTAATGCCTCATTTAGTCAAATGAACGGCTCATTTGGTCAAATTAACGACTCATTTAGTCAAATGAACGGCTCATTTGGTCAAATTAAAAGTTGATTTAACTAAATAAAACAATGCAACTTATCAATCATTTTTCTTTGCATCTTTAGAGCCACTCAAAAATTAGTGGCAACTAAATAAAGCTATCCCTACAATCTTAATTGGCGTATGAATATCGGGGTCTAGTTCATGACTCGCCTGTGGACTAACCGTTACTAATGATTGAATATGAACGAGTGATTAATAGTAGAAGATTAGTAACGAAAGGCACATGAAGGGATTCATGAGCTAGTAGGGGTGGAAGGTTTTGCCAACTAACTTTTGGGTGTATTATTTTGAACGCATTATTTGTGCATCTTTGATTTTGAATAAATGGTTTTGCGCTTAGGTTTTGAGGGGGACTTTGTGCTTGAAGTTTTATTTAAACGAGTGTTAGTTACAAACTGGTTTGACTAGAACATACGGGCATCTTTCGGAAGACTTGCGCGAGTAGTAATGTGATTATTAGTTGCTAAAAGCAACAGATTAAGACTTCGAGGCTACAATCCTAAAAGAGCATGATTGCAAACCTTGCACCCTTTACAACCTTGCTTACTTTTCTCTTTATATTTGTGTATTATTGATATTTCTAGAAATTCAAATCGTAAACTAATGGTTAATCAAAATCCCGAACAAATAGCCCGAGACAAAATCGACAAAATGTTGGTGGAGGCAGGTTGGACAGTTCAATCTAAAAACGAAGTGGACTTGGGTGCGAGCAAAGGTGTTGCTGTAAGAGAATATCAAGCGGCTTCGGGTTTTGCAGACTATGTGCTGTTTGTGGACAAAAAACCTGTTGGAATTATTGAAGCGAAAAAAGAGGATGAAGGACAAAATTTAACTGTAGCAGAAGATCAAGCTACTGAATACGCACAAGCAAAATTGAAATATTTAAACAACGATCCTTTGCCATTCATCTTTGAAAGTACGGGTGCCATCACTCGATTTAGAGATACAAGAGACCCAAAACCAAGAGGTAGAAACATATTTTGGTTTTACAAGCCAGAAACATTTGCTGATTGGTTGCAAAAAGATAAAAGTTTACGAAGTAGATTATCTAATATTCCTTTATTAAATGAAACAGGGCTTCGCCCTGCTCAAATTAAGGCTATCAAAAATTTGGAATTATCTTTTAAAAAGAATAAACCTAAAGCCTTAATTCAAATGGCTACTGGTGCAGGTAAAACTTTTACGGCTGCTACCTTTGTGTACCGTTTATTGGAACACGCCAAAGCAAAGCGTATTCTATTTTTAGTAGATACCAAAAATTTGGGTGAACAAGCCGAACAAGAGTTTATGGCTTTCCAACCAAATGATAGCAACCGCAAATTCACCGAGTTTTATAATGTTCAGCGATTAACTTCCAGCTATATCGCTTCGGATAGTCAGGTGTGTATTTCTACGATTCAACGGATGTATGCCATATTAAAAGGCGAAGAATTGGATGAAAGTGCAGAAGACTCCAACCCTAACGAATCGACCTGGATGGAGCAACAACGTAATAAAAAACACGCAATCCCCGTAGATTATAATGCCAAAGTTCCTATAGAGCAATTTGACTTTATAGTAATTGACGAGTGCCACCGTTCTATTTACAACCTTTGGAAACAAGTATTGGATTATTTTGATGCTTTTTTGATTGGCTTAACAGCTACACCAGATAAAAGAACATTTGGTTTTTTTGAGGAGAATGTGGTGAGCGAGTACACTTACGAAGAATCGGTGATTGATGGCGTAAACGTTCCTTATGACGTGTATAATATTGAAACCGAAATTTCGCAAAAGGGAAGCGTAGTAAAAGCAGGTTGGTTTGTAGATAGGCGAGACAAACTCACCCGTAAAAACCGATGGACACAAGAAGATGAAGACACCGAATATCTGAAAAACGATTTGGATAGAAAGGTAGTAAACACAAGCCAAATTCGTAATATCATTAGGCAATATAAAAAAGCATTACAGACCGAAATTTTTCCAAACAGAAAAGACGAAAAAGGAGAATATGAAGTTCCCAAAACTTTGGTTTTTGCCAAAACAGATAGCCATGCAGATGATATTATAAAAATCATTCGGGAAGAGTTTGATGAAGGCGATGACTTCTGCAAAAAGCTAACTTATAAAATAGTAGAAGATCCAAAATCGGTATTAAATCGTTTCAGAAATTCGTACTATCCTCGTATTGCCGTTACGGTAGATATGATTGCCACTGGTACAGATGTAAAACCATTAGAAGTATTGCTCTTTATGCGAGATGTGAAAAGCGTAAACTACTTTGAACAAATGAAAGGCAGAGGCACACGAACTATAAGTAAAGATGCTTTGCAAATGGTTTCTAAAACCGCCAAAGCCAAAACGCATTTTATTATTGTAGATGCCGTTGGTGTAACCAAATCTAAAAAAACAGATAGCCGACCTTTGGAACGAAAACCAACCGTTGCGCTTAAAGATTTATTGGGTGCAGTTACAATGGGTGTTGCCGAAGAAGATTTATTTCTTTCATTGGCTAATCGCCTTATCCGTTTAGAAAAAGAAATTACCGACAAGGAAAAAGAAAAATTACTGGAACATTCCAAAGGCAAAAACTTGAAACAAATTTCAAAGGAATTGCTATCTGCTTTTGATGATGATGTTATTGAAGAAAAAGCAAAACCAATAATTGAAGCCATACCTGTGCAAGACAGAACGCCTGCCTTGATAGAACAAGCCAAACAAGAAGCACAAAAAGCATTGATTGCAACAGCAACTTCTACTTTTAACGGTAAGCTAAACGACTACATTGAAAAAGTAAGACAAGAGCACGAGCAAATTATAGACAGCCATAATCTTGATACTGTTACCAAATCAGAATGGGATAAAACTTCGGTAGATAAAGCCAAGGAAATTGTAAAAGATTTTAGCGAATATCTTCTAGCCAACCAAGACGAGATAAAAGCCCTCACAATTTTTTATAAGCAACCTTACAACCGCAGAACCATTACTTTTAAAATGATAAAAGAAGTGTTTGATAAACTGAAATTGGACAAACCGACACTTGCCCCCGATTATGTGTGGGCAGCATACAGCCAACTAGAAGATGTGAAGAGTAAACAGCCAATTGATGAGTTAACAGCTTTGGTTTCATTAATTCGCAGGGCTTGTGGCATTGATGCCGAATTGAAACCTTTTGATAAAACCATTGATGACAATTTTAAAAACTGGATTTTTAAACAAAATGCAGGCAAGCACAACCGCTTTACCACCGAACAAATGGACTGGCTACGTGAACTGAAAAACCACGTAATAAACAGCTACCACATAGAACTGAAAGACTTGGACTTTACACCCTTTGACGAAAAAGGCGGACGAGGTAAAATGTACCAACTTTTTGGTGCTGAAATGAACGACATGATTAACGAACTTAACGAGGCATTAGCAGCATAATGAAAGAAGATTGGATAGAAGTAGAATTATTTGAGGTTTGCAATGGTACTAAAGGAAAAAAGCCATCTACGTTAGAAAGTAAATCTTCTGAGAAAGTAAATGTTCCATACATAAATATAAAAGCCTTCGAAAAAGGAATAATTGATGAATATACAGATGGCGAAAAATGTAATTTATGTAATGAAGGTGATTTATTAATGGTGTGGGATGGTGCAAGAGCTGGTCTAACGGGAAAAGCTAAAAAAGGTGCAGTTGGGTCAACATTAATGAAATTTCAAGAAATTAAAGGTATTGAGAAACAGTATCTTTATTATTTTCTACTATCTCTTTTTACAAAAATAAATACTAATCCAAGGGGTGTTGGTATTCCTCACGTTGAACCAAGAATACTTTGGTATTCAAAATTACTTATTGTAAGTAGTCCCATACAACGAGCCATAGTTGCCAAAATTGAAGCCCTGTTTTCTGATTTAGACAACGGCATAGCCAATTTTAAAAAAGCACAAGAGCAACTCAAAATATACCGCCAAGCGGTGTTGAAAAAGGCGTTTGAAGGAGAACTCACCAAAGAATGGCGAGAAAAACAAAACAACCTACCCACAGCCGAAGAACTGCTAAAACAAATAAAAGAAGAACGCCAAAACCACTACAACCAACAAATAGAAGATTGGAAAAAAGCGGTGAAGGAATGGGAGAAAAAAGGAAGTGCTGGGAAGAAGCCGAGTAAGCCAACACAACTAAAAGAATTATCATTATTGAAAGAAAAAGAATTGAAGGAATTACCACTTATTCCAGATAGTTGGTTTTATTCAGAAATTGGAAATATCTGTGATTGCATTGTGCCTAATAGAGATAAACCAAAATCATTTTCAGGAGATATTAAGTGGATTACAACACCTGATTTAGATGAGAAATTGATTAAGCTTGATTACTCAAAAATTAAAATTGGATTAACAAAAAATGAGGCTGAAAAATATAATGCAAGAGTAATACCTATCAATAGTGTTATAATGACTTGTGTTGGAACACTCGGATTAAGTACAATAGTTGAAAAGGAAATAGTTATTAATCAACAGTTGCATGCATTTTTACCTGAAAATTATTATTTGCCAAAATCATTGGCATATTATATCAGGTTAAATAAAAACTTCTATGAAAAGATTTCTACTTCAACCACAATTCAATACGTCAATAAAGATAAATGTAATTCATTACCATTTCCAATATGTTCTGTCGCAGAACAAACCCAAATCGTCAAAGAAATAGAAAGCCGTTTATCCGTTTGCGATAAAGTGGAGCAAAGCATAAATGAAAGTATTGAAAAAGCCGAAGCCCTTCGACAAAGCATTCTTAAAAAAGCCTTTGAAGGTAAGTTATTGAGTAAAGTAGAAATAGAACTTTGCAAAAAGGAAACTGATTATGAACCTGCAAGCGAATTGCTCAAAAAAATAAAAGCCGAGAAATTGGCTAAAGAACAAGAGAAGAAGAAACCGAGAAAGAAATAAATATGCAAATAATAATATCACCATATTACCCCCTTCTGGGTTTTTGGACGTTTTCATCACACATTTTATAAAAATGACAGCCCTAAGGTTTTAAAAACGAACAATCCCGAAGGGATGAAATTATTATAGAAAAAAATGATTTATACAATCAAAACCCCGAAGGGGTGAAATTAAAACAAATAAATATGGCAAGCACATTTTCACAAATCTACATTCAAATTGTTTTTGCAGTAAAAGGCAGAGAAAACCTGATAGCTAAGCATTGGAAAGATGAATTACACAAATACATTTCTGGAATAATTACAAACAAAGGGCAAAAATCTATCATTGTTAGTGGTGTAGAAGATCACGTTCATGTTTTTGTGGGATTAAGACCTGCAATGGCTATTTCAGACCTTGTTCGTGACATTAAAAACAATTCCAGCAACTTCATTAATGAAAAGAAATTTATAAAAGGGAAATTTTCGTGGCAAGAAGGATACGGAGCTTTTTCTTATGCACATTCCCAAATAGAACAAGTTTATAACTACATTCTAAATCAAGAAAAGCATCATCATAAACAAACATTCAAAGAAGAATATCTTGAATTTCTTCAAAAATTTGAAATTGAATACAACGAAAAATATTTATTTGAATGGATTCACGAATAATATCACCCCTTTGGGGTTTGACAATGGAATGAATAATTTTATCTATAATAATATCAGCCCTTCGGGCTTAAAAATAAGCAAGAAATAATATGGAAAGTGCAATCGTATCAAAAGTGTGGAATTTCGCCAACGTCCTTCGGGATGATGGTGTTGGTTATGGTGATTATTTAGAACAAATTACCTATTTGCTTTTCCTTAAAATGGCTGATGAACTCAACAAACCGCCCTACAACAAAGGTTTACCATTTCCCAAACTCAAAAATGCACAGGGCGAGGAAGAAGTTAATGGAGAAACTTGCGACTGGCAAACGCTATCGCAAAAACGAGGCTTAGAATTAGAAACTTTCTATAATCAAATGCTTCGCAGTTTGGGTAGCGAAAAAGGTACATTGGGGCAAATATTTGTAAAGAGCCAAAACAAAATTCAAGACCCTTCCAAACTCTTAAAAATCATTGATATGATTGACAAAGAGCAATGGAGCTTAATGGGGACGGATATAAAAGGAAAAATATACGAAGGACTTTTAGAGAAAAATGCCGAAGACACCAAAAGCGGTGCAGGGCAATATTTTACACCTCGTTCCTTAATAAAAACAATGGTGGCTTGTCTTCGCCCCAAACCAATGAGAACAATTATTGACCCTGCTTGTGGCACAGGTGGTTTCTTTTTGGCGGCTTATGACTTTATTAAAGCCCAAGACTTAGACCAAGAAGAAAAAGCGTTTTTGAAAAACGAAACGTTTTACGGAAATGAAATTGTAGCCAACACACGCAGAATGTGTTTGATGAATATGTTTTTGCACAACATTGGCGAAATAGACGGGGAAACGTTAATTTCTTCAGCAGATGCTTTGGTTTCAGACAATGGCAAGCGTTACGATTATGTGTTAGCCAATCCACCTTTTGGTAAAAAAAGTAGTATGACCATTACCAACGAAGAAGGCAAACAAGAAAAACAAGATTATATTATCAATCGTCAGGACTTTGTGGCAACCACAGCCAACAAACAACTGAACTTTATGCAACACATAAAAACATTGTTGAAACTCACAGGCGAGGCGGCAGTTGTACTTCCAGACAATGTATTGTTTGAAGGTGGTGCAGGCGAAACGGTGCGTAAAGAATTAATGAAAACAACTGAACTGCACACGATTTTACGACTACCAACAGGCATATTTTATGCACAAGGAGTAAAAGCAAATGTGTTGTTTTTCGATAATAAACCTGCTTCCAAAGACCCTTGGACTAAAGAAGTTTGGATTTATGATTACCGCAGTAACATCAACCATACACTAAAGAAAAATCCTTTGTCTATGGAGCATTTACAGGACTTTATAAAACTTTACAATCCCGAAAACCGAAACAAAAGAACTGAAACGTGGAGCGAAGAAAATCCTGAAGGCAGATGGAGAAAATTTGCTTATGCTGAAATCATTGAAAGAGACAAAACCAACTTGGACATATTTTGGATAAAGGACAAAAGCCTTACCGACCTTGACAACTTGCCCGATCCAGATGTTTTAGCAAATGAAATCATTGAAAATATTGAAGCAGGTTTGAATAGTTTTAAAGAGATAATGGAAACGATAAACGGAGAAGAATAATGTTTACGATGTTGGTTATATAGACAATAAAACATTTTTGAGGACTAGAAACTTTGCAAAGTAAATAAATAATAAAATTATAACTTATAAAGTAACCTATAGACACGGTCATTTTATTGACCTAGAAACTAATTTGAGAATTCTACCCGTTCAAGGAGCTGAATATAGCATAACAGCAGATGAAAGAGACTTTAGAACTGAGGACACTAAACTTTTAAAAGTTAATCCTCATTCTGAAAATGAAAAAGAAAAATGGGCTAATCAAAAATATGGTGTAGGAAATTATGAAAGAATATTGAATGCTGGGCGTCAATTATTTTTTAGAGTAGGTAACACTAAAACTGAACAAGGAGATGAAGACTACCAATACATTTTTGTTTGTACCTTATTAGAAGATTTGTATTTATATCTACTACCTGAAAGAAAGGGTGATGAGGAGGAGGATTGGCATTTGGCAGAATGTGAATGTACTTTAGATAGATGTTTAATGGGTGGAATGAACTTAACAGAGAGGGTTACAGCATCGTCACTTAATAACTTGTTTAGTAATACTGTACAGTTTTATTTTAGTATGCAAAGGTCAACAAGCACAAATGTTTATACTAATTTTTTTATTTATCATGAAGGGATGGAAATTAATTATGGTGGATTAATAAATAGACTTTATGAAGGGTTGCATGAATTGAGAAAAAGGATTGCAAAAAATAGAATCGTTTATAGCATCTGTCGTTAACCATTTAAAAATATTAAGATGTCTGTCATTGAATTTGATACGGAAAAGTACACTAGCATTGAGGTTAGTAATGATTTATTGGAATTGACCGAAGAAGAAGGTTTTACCTATTTGCATTGCACTTATTACACTTCGCCAAAATATATTGGTGGATGGTGGGTTAATATTTGGAAAACAAGTTATTTGACTAGTAATGCCTCTACCGACAGGCTGCAATTATTACAAGCTATTGGGGTGCCGCAACCGCCTGATAAATTGTATTTAAAGCGTAAGGGTGATTTTGTACGGTTCACTTTGATTTTTCCTGCTGTTCCTACAAACTGGAAGGTGTTTAATTTTATTGAAGAATGTGACAGTGATAATGGATTATCTATCAGTAATATTACCCGAAATAACACTGGTGTTTATAAAGTGATGATACAATAAAAGTAAAATAGCTTTTTAACAAATAATATACAATGACTTACTCTGATATTTATAAACTAACTATACCTAAGGGGACTTCGCTTTATAGAAAAGCTAAGAATAATGAGGTGGAGGATACTATGTTTTTTAGTTTTAATACTTTTAGTGTTGACACAAACACAGATAGATTATTTGATGCTCCCATACAAGTTTGGAAAACCAATGAAACTATAAATACTCATTTTTTTGTAAGGGGGATACTTGCCTCTGGACGATATGAAACTTCAATTGACAGCTATTATAGGGTATGCTTTGGCGAAACAGAACTTTGTATAGGAGAAATAAAGAGTAGAAATAATGAGAATAGAGCCGAATTTTTAAATTGGATTAAAACTAATTTGAATATTGAGAGTTGGGTTAGTACAGTAGATGACATTTCTGAAATGATGGAGTTCTTTTCATTTTCGATTGAAACAAGTAAAAAGTTAGATTTTGTTGGCTATATAGAAACCGATGAGTACCTTAATTCATTTAAGAAAGAAATGATATTGGATACTATTCCTTTTATTGATAAAAAAGAAGATTTGTTTGTGCATTAGCTATCTTAAAGAGTGAGGAATTTTTTATTTTGTTTTAGGGTTTCTCCAATGTATTCGAAAGAATTGTGATTATTTTTAACAGCAGCTTTTGCTATTTCATCCCACTGGCGCAAGGTGTGTCATGAATTAGTTACACTTATTGAAAGAGGATACTTGAATGTTGTTCAGAAGATAGATGGAAGAAAGTTTCCTCTGACGCAAGTCTTTCGTAGGATGAATTGTGACATTTAGTTAAACCAGTTTGTAACTGGAATAGGCTCTCCAATAGTCTAGGAATATCGGATACTGATTTTAAAATTTAATTATAGGAAAACCATCATTTATGCAAAAAAATAAATACATAATTTTATGTTAATCAAATAAATTAATTAGCTTGAATTACGATTCACATACATTTGTATCTCAACGCCCCCCTATAGTCTCTGTATTATAGGTCTGCTCCTTCTGGGAGCTTTTTTTTTGTATATACTTTATCACTATGACAAGAGTTGTTTTTTACTTTGATGGTTCCTCATCACGCATCTTACCACCAACCTTTCTGCAAGCGAAATTGAAACAATCTACGGTAATCGTGTCCGCAGCCGCCTCCGTGAAATGTTCAACTTAATTGCCTTCGATGTCAACTCCCCCGACAAAAGGACGTAAAACATCCACTTCAATGTCGTGTTATTCAACATTAATAAATCTTTATGTCGAAATTTATAAATATTTTCGCCATGAATTAAGATTCGTGTCGATTCATTCGACATCAACAGATTTTTTCAAAGTTCATCTTAGAGTCTTCGAGCCTTTGTGGCAAAAAATTAATAATATGGAATTCAATAGAAATACACCTTTCAATGACTTACCCAATCTACCATCAGAGGCATTTACAGAGTCGCCAGTAATGCTCAGGCACTTAACCAAGGCAGCTCGGTATTTAGGTGAACTCAATGGCTTATGTGCTTCCCTCCCCCATCCGCAGTTACTCATCAATACCATCGTCTTGCAGGAAAGTAAGGATAGTTCCGCTATCGAAAACATCGTTACAACCCAGGACGAACTATACAAGGCTGCTTCAGAAGAAAGTGCAGCAACGCATTCGGCCAAAGAAGTACTAAACTATCGCGAGGCATTGTATGTAGGACTAGAAAAGATGAAGTCTCAACAAAATCTATTATTAACCAATACCATGATAGAAATTGTGCAGACCATCAAGCAAAACAAAGCAGGCATACGCAATAGTCCCGGAACTGCACTCAAAAATGCAATTAATGGAGACGTGGTGTACACCCCACCATGTTGCGAGGAGGTGTTGAGGGAAAAGTTGTCGGCTTTAGAGCTGTTCATCAATAATCCAGACATTTCACCGTTGGATCCATTGGTTAAAATGGCATTAATACATTATCAGTTCGAGGCAATACATCCTTTTGCAGATGGTAATGGCCGTACAGGTCGTATTGTCAATGCGCTATACCTCGTACAGCAGGAGCTTTTGTTGCAACCCGTACTATACCTCAGTTCATACATCGTAAAGCACAAAACAGAATACTATCAGTTGCTAAGGGGAGTAACTGAAAACGAAAATTGGCACGATTGGGTAATGTTCATTCTAACAGCCTTGATAGAAACTGCACAGTTGACCACAAAAAAGATACGGGCAATGCTAGCACTCAAAGAGGAGTTCGAGAAAGAGGTAAAGCAAGTGTTGGGTGCATCCTTTAGTTACGAGTTGTTGCAATTGATGTTCGCCCTCCCCTACCTCAAGATAGAGTTATTCGAAAAGAAGGAAATAGCCCATCGCCAAACCGCCTCAGTATGGCTTAAAAAGCTAGCCGATGCCAACATCCTTAAACCCCAAAAAATTGGAAGAACCACCTACTTTATAAATTATAAACTGATAGAGTTATTGTCAAATAATGATATTTAGGAAATTGAATAATATTGAAAATATTCTATTTTTATATTAAGTCATTCTCTAAAATATATTTTACAAACATGGCACTTGTCCATGCCGCATATGTTTTAGCCCCATCAATTTTCTCTACGGTATTATCCATTGCAGATTTTATTATAAGAGCATTTGTTTTGCCATTATTAACAAATTCACATGCCCTAGAAATTGAATAACTTTCCCATTGGCGCAAGTGTTGCGATAGCATCACTTGTGACATTTAGTTGAACCAGTTTGTAACTGGCACTTGCTACTATAAAATGTCTCTTAAATTAGTATAGGTAATTTTAAGCTTATTGATCAGCTTCTCTTTTGGTGTTAATTTATTAAAGTATCAATTTGGAATATTTACAGAGTAAGTTGAATGATTAGAGCATTAAACATTAATAAAGAAATGCGATTATAATCGTTAAGTTTGTGAAAATAACAGATTATGCAAACAAATACATCGAAAGAAGATTTTCAACAGTTTTTGAAAAATAGCGATAACAGATTAACCAAGAAATTAAACACAACACTCCAGAAAATTAATGACGAAGAGGAGATTGAAAGCCAATTTACCAATGATGACATTTTGATTTTTGACCAAAGAAGGGAAAAACGTATTTCGGGTGAAAGCAAAACATATAACTGGGAGCAAGCAAAATCAATTGTCGTTCCAAAAGAAAATAGGCTATGACTTTTACCGCAGCAATTCAAGAGGAGGCAATAATAGAGATGCAAGAGGCTTTTGAATGGTATGAAAATAAAAGAAATGGTTTAGGGTATGAATTATTAGCCATAATAGAAAATTGTTTTGTAAAAATTTGTAATAACCCAACCCACTATAGTCACATTAACGAAACATACAGACGAATAAAGACCGACATATTTCCGTACTTAATTATTTATGAAATAGAAGAACCGTTTGTTTTTATAGTTGCAATCCGACATGCCAAACAAAGACCCATTAAATAGCCAATTCAACTACAAATACCTATAAAAAGGTCTTGAAAGTACTCGACCTTTACCCTCAGGCACAAGTCTTCCGTAGGATGAATTGTGACATTTAGTTAAACCAGTTACCTATGGCCTAAATATGTATTTGCATTTAAAACAGAACAGGAAGCAAAGGAAATAAGAAGGGAAATGATAAGTACGCAAAATGGAACAGCTAAGGAAATTAGTGGATTTATTTTTGAATGTGGCAACTAAAGTAGACAAGGAATATGTTATTATAGACCTCTTCGGAAATTGAATTTGCCACCCGATAACGTCATTTCGAGGCACGAGAATTCTCATTCTGAATAAAAGAAAGGCATTTTCAAATTTGTTTACTGCCTCTGGTTAGATTTCTCGTGCCTCGAAATGACGATTTACGTTACACCTGATACCTGAAAATATAGCTAGTTTCAA
>Ga0007836_1000094_pt1 | contig 21811 bp, 14 predicted proteins | sample CryBogCBE23Oct07_FD_71205 | JGI IMG/M metagenome (GOLD analysis project Ga0007836, IMG submission 71205) | Freshwater microbial communities from Crystal Bog, Wisconsin, USA - CBE23Oct07 | ecosystem: Environmental > Aquatic > Freshwater > Lake | place: Crystal Bog, Wisconsin, USA | collected...
ACATACAAGCATTCGAAAAAGAAACAGGCATCATAACTCATGTAAGTGGCTTACCTTTTTTAAGAACTGTTATTGGTGACAAGATAAAACAAGAAATGAACTACTTTTTACTAGGTTCTTTTCTTTTATCTGCTCTTACCTTATTCCTTTTCTTTCGAAGTATTAGTGCTACTGTTATGAGTTTGATAGTGGTAGGAATGGGAGTAATATTTAGTTTGGCAACGATGGTATTGTTTGGTTATAAAATTACTTTACTCACTGCATTAATACCACCCTTAATCGTGGTAATTGGCATACCCAACTGTATTTACTTTTTAAATAAATACCATACTGCCTACCAAGAAACGGGTAATAAAAAGGAAGCACTTATTACGATGGTGGGTAGAATGGGTATTGTAACTCTTTTTTGCAATATCGCTGCTGCTATTGGTTTTGCAGTATTCTCCTTTACACGCAGCAATTTATTAAAAGAGTTTGGTGTAGTTAGCGGTATCAATATCATGTTGTTGTTTGTTATCTCATTGATGTTTATCCCCTCGGTATTGAGTTATTTACCTGCTCCAAAAGCCAAACACATCAAATACTTAGACAATAAGTTATTAGAACTTTTATTAGTAAAGATACAAAAGTGGGTATTTAATCACTCTCACTGGGTATATACCATTACTATTGCCATCACCGTATTTGCTATTGTGGGTGTATTTAAGTTGAAGAGTGAGGGTTTTGTAGTAGACGACTTACCCAAGAAAGATAAATTATATACCGACCTAAAATGGTTTGAAGCCAACTTTAGGGGAGTAATGCCATTGGAGATTATGGTAGATACCAAAAAGAAAAAAGGATTGATACGTAATAGTCGCCCTATTAATAAAATTGATGAGTTATCTAGCTATATAGCTTCTAAACCCGAAGCAGGCAGACCTTTAAGTTTTGTTGAGGGACTTAAATTTGCTAAACAAGCCTACTTTGATGGAGACTCACTTAGTTATGGAGTACCTGCCGATGTTGATATGGCATTTTTAGGATCTTATCTTACCCATAAATCGGAAAGTAGTTCTTTAAAATCAAAGTCGTCAAGCAATAATGCAGCTTTTAAACTGATGAGTAAGTTTATTGATAGCACGCAGCAAATGGCACGCATTAGTGTGAATATGAAAGACATTGGCAGTGCACAATTACCCATCTTTTTAGCAGATTTGGAAACTAAAAGCAAGGAGATATTTGACAGTTCGGCCTATAAAATAACCTTTACAGGAAGTTGTGTTACTTTTTTAGAAGGCTCCACCTTTATCATCAAAGGGCTAAGAGATAGCATTTGCTGGGCATTTTTACTCATTACTTTGTGCATGTTGTATCTTTTTAAATCGTTCAGGATATTGGTTTGCTCCTTAATACCCAATTTAATACCTTTAATTATTACTGCAGGTGTAATGGGTTGGATAGGTATTACATTAAAACCATCTACTGTATTGGTTTTTAGTGTGGCATTAGGTATTGCTATCGATGTAACTATACGATTCCTGATTAATTACAAACAGGAATTACCCTATTACAAAGGCAAAGTGAAACCTACCTTGATACAAACTATTAAGCACACGGGCATTAGCATTATCTATACATCGTTGGTATTGATTGCTGGCTTCATCATTTTTTGTTTTAGTAGTTTTGGTGGCACTATTGCTTTAGGTTGGCTTACCTCTTTAACACTAGTTACTGGCACTTTAACCAACCTTATCCTACTACCTGTTTTAATATTGCATACTTCAAAAAAGAAGGAAAGGGAATAAGGGAAATCTCCCTGCTTTTACTAGTATCTGTGATACTAGATGAGTATATTCTTTTTTGAACTTTCTAAAGAATGTTTTAAATCTAATTATATAGTATGAGCTATTTTCATAACTATATTATTTTTAGAATAAACCTAATTAACTAGTTAGAATTAAAGCCTAATATTTAATTTTCAATAAATCGAAGATCATTTTTTTCATTATTCTGGAAAAGTATTTAGTATCGTAAACAGGTATAAATTGCCAATATCCCTTGTAGTTAAATACCCATTTAAATATTCCATTGATATCTTTATTCTTAAAACATCTTCTTAAATCCCTATCAAAAATGGCAATTTCAGTTTCTTCCTTCTTATTGGATTTGTGATTTGGCTTTTCAATTCCTGCAATTTTACTTAATCCGTCTATAAAACTGTGGTTAGTAAATCTACTGTAAGGCATCCATGAGTTGGTACGTGCATCTACTTCAATTAAATAATAGGCATCCCTTTCTTTATGGTAAATAAATCCAATACTTGCAAAGCTGTTCAGCCCTACTTTTTCACCTAGCTCAGTTAAAATTTGTTCTATTCTTGTGTCTCGGTAATAAATTCTTTTTGTTGTAAATGAAAACTTGTTATTCATGTACTCTAAAATCTTGGCACATTGGTAGCAAATTAGTTCGCCCTTTTCAAATAATGCTTCTACTCCAATGTCATCACCAGTAATAAACTCTTGTATCACAACATTTTCTTTGTCATACAATTCGTCTAATCGCTCTTTTAATTCACTAGGCTTCTCGCATTTTCTGATGCCAGTTCCAGAAAAACTAAAATCAACCTTTAGTAATACTGGAAAGTGCAGGCGCTTATCCAATTCATTTATATCAATACCTTCCGAATAATTAATATAGCGAGGTGTGGTAATTCCATTTCTTTCGAAAACCCTACTCATTCCAATTTTAGAGGATAGCATCTCTCTATTTTCAATCTTATTAATAGGCATTATTTTAAGAAATACAGCTTCGTCAGTCACATATTCATTAAACAGTTTTATGGTTTCATCATCCAACAATACCACTTTATTAAACTTCTCTCCTTCGTCATTTATCAGTTTAACTAAAGCTGATGCAAAGGCTTCTTTTTCTTTACTAGCATCAATCCATTCATCGTAAAATTTATTAGACTTTAGCCAACTAGTTTCACAACAAAAAACAGTTACCTTATGACCTGCTTTTTTATACATAAATGGAATTTCACCAGGAGCATCAAAAAAATCTAAGTAAGAAACTAATAATGAGGAATACATAAAGGAATTTTAAAACTGGGTTTACGATGTTAAATTTAAAACAAATGTAAAAAGATATATAATTGCATCGTATAATAAATTTATCCAACAAGAATAAACTATTATTTTTTAGCATAGCTTATTATTGCAACAAATTATTCAATTTTATTTTGCATTCAACACTATCAATATGCCTTCATTTAACCTTTCACTTTTTAAGAATAAGCACTTTTTGGCTTTAGTTGGTAATGGAATAATATCTGTTTTTAGTGTGGTTAATATGTCTTTAATCTATCGTTCTCTAGATAAAACTCATGTTGGTAGTTGGTTCTTCTTTTTAACAGTCCTTGGTTTGTCGGATGCTGTTCGTAATGGTTTTTTAGGTACAGCTACCGTTAAGTTTTATGCAGGAACGGAAGAAAAAAGAGGTAAAGAAGTTTTGGGATCAGTTTGGTTTTTGGCAACTGCACTCACCTGTACTCTCGCTTTAATAGATGTTTTAATATTACCGTTTTCATCATTTATTACAAATGAAGGAACACTTGCAACGGTTCATTGGTTTGGACTAACCATTTTAAGTTCATTACCCTATACCATTACCTTTTGGATATTAGTAGCAGATGAAAAATATATACCTATTCTTTGGTTGCGAATGGTAAATAGCGGCTCTATGATTGCTACAGTGGTTATGCTTATTTTAATTCATAAAATGAGTTTACACAATCTTTTATTAATAAATTTTCTTACTAATTGCCTAACAAGTTTTGTTTGTTATGTATTAGGATATAGCAAAATAACAACATTATTTAAACGTAGTTGGACCTGTATAAAAGAACTTGCAAATTTTGGCAAGTTTAGCTTAGCCACTAATCTAAGCTCAAACTTACTTAGTAGCACGGATACTATTATTTTAAACATATTTATTGGCCCTGCTGCTGTTGCCATTTACAATTTACCGCTTAGGCTAATGGAAATAATTGAGATACCCTTAAGGAGCTTTGTAGGTACAGGAATGTCTGGCATGGCGGTAGCTTTTAACAACAAGGATATGGGACATGTAGGTTATATTTTTAAAAAATATTCTGGAATGTTAACTTGGGTATTTGTGCCATTGGCAATATTATCTTTCTTTTTTGCCCCTTTTGCCATTAGTTTATTAGGAGGGGGGAAATATGTAAATACTGAAGCACCTAATATTTACAGGCTTTTTATGTTTATGGCCATTTTTTATCCCTTAGATCGGTTTAATGGAATAACCCTTGATATAATTCATAAGCCCAAAATAAACTTTTATAAGGTTTTGATTATGTTGGCTATTTGTGTTTCAACCGATTTAATAGGGATTACTCTAGTTAAAAATATTTATGGGGTTGCATTTGCCTCACCATTTACACTTATTGCTGGAATTATTTTTGGTTCGATTGCTTTGCGTAAATACATCCCTTATTCATTTAGAGGGGTATTAATTATTGGTTTTAATGAGTGCAAAGAATTAATAAAGATTAAAGTTTTAAAACCCTTATTTAAATCATAAGAAGTTGAAGGTAATAAATTGCTCTTTTTAAGTTTTAAGTAAGAAACACAGATACGCTATATACAAGTTGCTCAATTTATTTTAATTGCATTTGTACTTTTTCTACACTCATTTAAACCATGGATCATACCTAAGTAAATATTTAAAATAACACTTCACCCCAAACCAATCTCCAAAAGGCGAAGGGAGCAATAAACGGTGGAGAAAAACAACCTTTTAATTAGCTCTTGATTGCTTGCTCTCCTAACTTTATTATAAAAAATTGAATAATCGCAATTTGTATTTGAGAAATTATCTTCCGAGAACTTGATTTGGAACATTATGTAATAATCCTAACATTTAAATTGTGGGAGTTATTCGTGCTACATTGAAGATTAAAGAACTAATTATTTGTGGCTGTACAATAGTATAATTTGATTTATGTCTGGTTATGAAAATCTCTCATTATGAGGGAGCAAATAAAATAAGGCTACAAGGTCTTACAACCCTTATAGCCTTATTTTTAAATATAAATTTAGCTAATTACTCTATCCTAGTTAATTTGATAACATTAGTAGGTAAATGTAAATGAACAGGTGTACTACCTGTATTAACTAAAACATCTCCAGCTTTTACTAAATTATGCTCTTTTAAAATCGTAATTTGATCCTCTATCATGCTATCGATATTTGATTCCTCATCATAATAAAAAGCTTTTACACCCCAACTTAAACTTAACTGATTTACCAATGAACGCTCCTTAGTAAACACATATAATGGAGAAGCTGGTCGGTAACTACTTAACATGAAGGCAGTTTTTCCGCTTTGAGTCATCCCTATTAAACCACGAGCATTTATATCAGCAGCTAACTTACAAGCATTATAACAAATAGCATCACTAAAGAAAGATGGTGAATGAGGTTGAGGTTTTAAGTCGTCCTCACGGTTATAACGGTATTCTTTCATTTCCACCTCGCCAATTATCTTACGCATGGTTTCTACCACTAAAGTAGGATGTTGACCAGCAGCAGTTTCTCCACTTAACATTACAGCGTCTGCACCTTCTAACACTGCATTAGCAACGTCGGTAATTTCGCTTCTGTTAGGTTTAACCCTGTCAATCATACTTTCCATCATTTGGGTAGCAACAATAACAGGTTTTGCACGGTGAATACATTTACGGATAAGATCTCTTTGAATTAAAGGGATTCTTTCTACAGGTAATTCAACACCCAAATCACCGCGAGCAACCATTATTGCATCACTCTCTAAAATGATATCTCTTATGTTAACTAAAGCTTCTGGTTTTTCAATCTTAGCTATAATTTTAGTTTTACTCTTACGTTCATCTAATTTACTTCTAAGAATCACAATGTCTTTAACACTTCTAACAAAACTTAATGCAACCCAATCGCACTTTTGGTCAATTATAAATTCTAAGTCAACTAAGTCCTTATCTGTTAAAGCAGGTAAAGAAATCTTGGTATCGGGTAAGTTTAATCCTTTTTTAGAGGATAAGATACCGCCTAGGGTAACTTCAACTTTTACTTCATTATTCTTTGTAATGTTAACAACACGAACTTCAATTTTACCATCGTCAATCATTATAATATTACCAACACGAACATCGCCAGCAAGATTTGGATAAGATACATATATCTTTTCCATTGTTCCTACACATTTTTCATTGGTAAAAGTAAGAATATCACCTACTTTTAAATCTAATGCATTGTTTTCAATTTCTCCTACCCTCAACTTTGGTCCTTGTAAATCTCCAAGAATTGAAATATTAGTATTTTCGGCTGCATTAATCGTACGAATATGATTAATAATTTGAGCTTTGTCTTCATGAGAACCATGAGAAAAGTTTAACCTAAAAACATTTACACCAGCCTTTACTAATGAAAGCAGTTGATCGTATTTATCACATGCAGGACCAACAGTGGCTACAATTTTTGTTCTCTGTTCTGATGGTTTTAACTCAGTAACTTCTTTAAGACCTCTAACAATGGGTTGTGACATATTAATTGTGTTTAATTATTGATTATTAAAAATGAAAAAGCCAACTAATACTATTAGCTGGCTAAAATCTTAACTATTTTCATCCACTCTTGCCCAATCTTTTGCTTTTCTTTTACCGCTTTATCTAGGGGAGTGTAATGTATTTTATTATTTATTACCCCAACCATTACATTGTTTCGGCCTACCATTAAGCTTTCTACAGCATAATAACCCATGTGACTAGCTATTAACCGATCGCTACAGCTTGGCGAACCACCACGCTGAATGTGGCCTAATACACAAACCCTAGTATCGGCAGTAGGAATACGTTCTTTAATAATTTTGGCAATTTGTTCTGCACCTCCAAACTTATCACCTTCGGCTACTACCACTAAATTTACTAGTTTCTTTCTCTTCTCTTTTTCACTTAAAGATCTTATTAATTCTTCAATATCTGTTTCTGTTTCAGGTATTAAAATATTTTCTGCTCCGGTTGCTATACCACTATGCAGTGCAATATAGCCAGCATCACGACCCATTACTTCAACCAAAAATAAACGATCATGCGCATCCATGGTATCTCTAATCTTATCAATTGCTTCAACTGCTGTATTTACCGCCGTATCAAAACCAATGGTTACATCGCTACCTGCAATATCTTTATCAATAGTACCAGGTAAACCAATACAAGGAATATCATATTCTGCACTAAACTTTTGTGCCCCTTTAAAACTACCATCCCCACCAATAATTACTAAACCATCAATACCATGCTTCATTAAATTATGATAAGCCTTTTCTCTTCCTGCCGGTTCATAAAACTCCTTACATCTTGCAGTTTTAAGTATAGTGCCTCCCCTTTGTATAATATTGGCAACACTTCTGTTTGTCATGTGTACAATATCATCATCAACCATACCCGCATACCCCCTCATGATACCAAAAACAGATAATCCATAGTAGTTACCTGTGCGAACTACTGCTCTTATTGCAGCATTCATACCAGGAGAATCACCACCCGAAGTTAGAACACCAATTTTTGTAACTTTTTTCTTATCCATTTGAAATAAAATATTTATCCTGTAACTAAAAATATCATTTATCGATTGGTCAAATGTAGGCAATTGAATTAAAGTAGCAATACATTTGAAAATTGATAATATTTACTTAACTAAATAATTTTACACTACAAATAATGTGTAAGATGTACACAAATTAATAATGCCAAAGGTTTTACGTTAAGGATAAAAAAAGTAAGATTAATAAGTTAAAATAAATTATGAAAGTAATAGTAACGGGAAGCAATGGTTTTTTGGGTCAACATTTGGTTGATTTTCTATGGAAAAAAGGGTACGAAATTATTGGAGTAGGTAGAGGTGAAAACAGGAATGTAACCACTAATGGATTCACCTATAAAAAACTAGATTTAACCAATAATGAGGAGATCGTTAATTTGATTGATTACATTAAACCAGAAATAGTTATTCATAATGCTGCAATGAGTAAGCCCGATGAATGCGAAGATAATAAGGAGGAATGTATACTTCAAAATGTAACCACCACTAAATTTCTTGTTGAAAGCTTGAGAAAATATGACCCCTATTTCATTTATGTTTCAACTGATTTTGTATTTGGAGAAGGAGGACCACATGCTGAAAATAATGCTCCAAATCCTTTAAATTTTTATGGCGAATCAAAGCTAAGAGCTGAAGAAATAGTTAAGAATAGCGGATGTTTACATTGTATTATGCGTCCAGTATTTATTTATGGACCATTATTCCAAAACATGAAGCCAACATTTGTACATTGGGTAGAAACAAGTTTAAAACAGGGTAAACAAATTAAAGTGGTAGACGACCAAAAAAGAACCCCAACTTATGTTTACGATATATGCAATGGCATTGAAACATTGATACAAAAAAAAATGGAAGGATCTATTCATTTAGCTGGAAAAGACATTATTTCACCCTATCAAATGGCAACATTAATAGCCAAAACTTTACAACTAGACAGCCAATTAATAACGCCAGTAACATCTAATACGTTTCCTGAAAAAGTAACCAGGGCAAAATACTCGGGATTAACAATAGATAAAGCTAAAGCTGTATTAGGTTATGCCCCACTAAGTTTTGAAGAAGGAATTAAGTTAACGTTTAGGTAGTTGTTAGTGATCATTTTTTGATGGGTGGCAATTGTAAAAAAGACCCAAAATTTAGTTTTAAATTGCTCTAGTTGAATGCATCCATAAACTTTATCCATTGTTACTCAACGGACTAATTATTAACATTTCAAATTCCATAAATACAAGCGCTTGCGTCTTTTTTTCTATTTAAAGTGTACTGTTTGAGGTAGAAAATGGATAAAAAAGTAAAGAGTTGTATTTATGATAGTGAAGCATTATAGTGAAGTTATATGGCGTAGTATTAATTTAATGGCATTAAACTTTAAATTGATTCAAATTGTTTATAACATAAAAAACTACTCTATATGCTTTGCTTATTCTAAAACCCAATCCTCTACTTTATTAAATTACTTTAAAATCGCTTATTTGTATTTATCAACAATTAAAAACAATATTGTTTTTATCAATTACTAATTAGTTTCTGCTAATATATATATAGTTTAAGTAAATTTCTATTAGTTTCTGTTAATATCAATATTGTTTTTGAATGTATCTAATTAGATATTTCCAATAACAATATTATTATACTTTAAAACCAATTAGAATTAGAATTTGGAATGTAGTTTTTACTAAAAACAAATTGAGTATTTATTAAAACCATATTGTTATTGGTAATAACTAAATTGTAATTGAAGGATATTTAAAGATTCACCCTCTTTTTGCCAATTGTTTCTTCAACACAGAGGTCAATTAAGTTACAAAATAGATTTTTTACTCAAGTCTTAATTACACTAAAAAAAGATGTTTAGCTTATTTTTCCATTGAAAGTATACTATTCATGCATGTAGATTGTATTTCATGTAATGCTTATTAACATGGGGAACACAATGATGGTTAGCAAAATCACTTTTATCATTATAAAAAATAGCTAAATTCTATTCAAAATACTTGTGCAGTTTAATTCATGCTGTTACTGATGGCTAAAAAAGAGTATTATAGTTAATCTATATCATCTCTTAAAATTGGCATACTCATACAATGAAAACCACCTCTTGCCCTAGATAATTCACCCGAAGGCATCAAAACAAAGGTATCAGTAATAGTATCTGGATGTAAGGTACCTGCCTCAAGTTGTTCTATTAAGTCGCTTGCCTTTATTATTTTAAAACCATTTGCAGCAAATGATTCAGTAGTTTTATCATTACGATCATAAGCCAAAACTACCCCTTCTTTCAAAGCTAAAAGATTACAACTATCTGTCCATTGCTCTCTAAGACCACTAATATACTCGTTATTACCACTAAATATTATTTTTACATCTTCATCGCATTTTAAATCATTCTTACTGATATCCCTTATCAAATCTTCTAACGTTTCAAATTTTACGGGTGCAGAAGGATCAGTCTTTAAAAATTGGGTAATCTTAACTTTTTCCTCTTTATTTAGTTCTAGCGCATTCTCTATAACATTAGCGCCCATTTTTTTAATGGCTTCATTAGAAAATACACTATGCATTACCCACACATTTCTTTTAACCTGTGTAAAAACAGTATCTAAATGCATATAATCCCTTTTTTTAGGAATTTTTACAATTGTTACTTTATCAACTATATTTTTCTCGAACATAGTTGAAACAATTTTGGCTGCCCCTTCATAAGTAGTTCTTTCACTAACACCTACTAACAAATGGTTTTTACTCACTAACATCAAATCGCCTCCTTCAATTGTAAACCTTTTTTCATCTACAGTAGAGGGTATTAAAAAGCTATACTCACTATCGGATAATTCTATTACGTTATTATTGTATTCGGCAAACAGAGGATGATTAAAAAAGATATACTTGGCTAACAAACCTTCACGCTCTCTTGCCGCTTTTGCAGGCTTAGTTAGTAGAATGTAATTATTAATAGTGATACCAATATCTCGAGTAAATATTAGATTGGTGATTGGTTTAAAAATTAATAAATTGTTTTCATCAGATCCTGAAATTAAAGTATTTGCAAGGATATCAGGAGCATAATTTATTAATGATTGGGTAGTTGCATAACTGCATCCCTCCGCCGAACAAATAGCAGACACTAAAGCAATTTTTATTTTTTCGTCTGTTAAAATATCTTTTAGTAGCCATTGAAGTTCTACAACTTTATCGCTTTTATAAAAAGAGGGGTCGTTTGGTATATAAAAACGTCTTTTGTTATAGGTTGAATCAATTTCATATAATTTCCCTTTAATCTTGTCGTAGTCTAAAAAGTAGAGTAATATTTTGGTGTAGTAATCGTATTCCTTACTTCTAATGGTATCCAAATGAACGATATCTTCATATAATAAATCTTGGGCTTTTGCGGGAATTACTTTTCCTAAACCACTATCAGGGCTATGTACTAACAATCTTCTTAATCTACCTACTTCAGATGTAACAGAAACTTTTAAGCCTTTTTCCATATTTTATTTATAAATTATATTCAAATATTCCTTTGATGCTTCCTTCTATTTTTAGAGGAATAAACCTCACAAACATTTCTTCACTGTACCAACCTTCATGATGAGTCTTCTTAATTATCTCAGCATGATTCTTCATTTTGTAAGCAAAATCTTGCATTGATTGTTTATTATGCCAAATACTAATTGTTGCCTGTTTAATAAAAGGCACTTCACCTATGCCAATACTTGCTAAACAACCATTTGATTCCTTTAAAGAATTCCCAACTTTATTAACATTATTCCAAAACGAGGATAGCTTATTTAATTTAATGGTTGCCCTTGTTAAAACAGCAATATTACCGTTATAATCTGTTTTCTTTGGAAGATTTCCAAAAACTTGCTTTCCATCCCAATTCCCATGCCCTTCAATAGGTTTAAGCTGAATAGAACACACTTCTGCTTTAAATAAATTATACCAACTTTTTACAAACTTATTAAGCGAAGTAACTTCATCAGTCACAGTAAGCACTACCCATAAATTCCAATCAGGGCGAATATCAAACGACCCATTTTTTCCACAGCCCATTAACTTATAAAATTTAATTCTCTTACTAAAAAGAAAGACTATTCTACATAATGGAATAAATACAATGCCTGCAAAACCAATTAATTTTGGATAACGCGCAATTGTTAAAGAACAAATCATAGCATAAAGATTCATGCAAAATACTAATTATTACAATAACATCTTTGCGATTAATAAAACGAAATTCTATATTTAAATTTAACTATGTATTTTGCAGTCCTAAGTATTAATATTTTATTTGCTATATGAATAATCTTGTTTCAAAAAAAGGAAAGACCAATTCTAATGGGTTATCGATGGATCCAGGAATACTTTTTGTTATAAAATCGGTTATATTAGTTGTTGCTTGGCGTATTTTGTATACTAAAATTCTTATGCCAATAAGGGTTCCAGACAAAATTCTAACAAGCTTAATTGGTAAAGGAACAGCATTTGTTATTAACCTAGTAAGTAACCCCAAATTACCTAAAGCTTATGCTGTTGATAACCTAGTAAGTGCAGAGTCTATCATTTACAGATACAAATTTTCTATCTTAAGAATTGGGGATTCTTGTAATGGACTTGAATTAATGTTAATATATATTGGATTAATTTCTTTATTTCCAGGCAAGCTATTAACCAAATTTTATTACATAATTATTGGCACCATTGTTCTAATTATTACGAACATGATAAGATGTGCTGGACTTGAATGGGTGTATGAGTTTCATAGACCTATGTTTGAAACTACGCATCATTATCTTTTTACTTTAGTGATGTACATTATTATATTTACAGGATGGGTTATTTATATTTCAAAAGAAAAAATTAATGAATAAGGATAAGGTTTTTTGGATGTGCATGGTTTTAAACTTTATGGTCATGTTCTTGGTGGTACTTCTTAAGCCCCAAATTCATCTTTTACCAACTTTGATGATGCACATTATTATTAAACTTCAAATATTTTTGCAATTAGCATCAGGGGTTTGGTGTGTGTGGTTGGCGGTAACAAAGAAGTCTTTATATTTGTTTAGCGTTGTTTATGGCATTCTAGTTTTTATTTATTTACTAATCAAAATACCAACATTAGCTTATTTACAAAGTTATTATACTATTGAACGAGATTTGTTTACCCCATTCCCTTTCATAGTAATTTGGATTGTGGATAAAGCATTTTATCAAATAAACCCTATTTTAAAGGGATAAATTTTTTATAAATTCTTAAATATTTAATTAATAATGTTTAAAAGACTTTTAACTATTCTACAATCAGGGTTACTGAGGAATATTATATTAGGTATTTATTTCATTACTCTAATAGGAGAGGATTATTTTTTATATACTAGAGGATATTTTACAAGAGTTTATACTAGACCTACACTGTTGCCCCTTTTATTTGCTGCTTACTTAATGCAATTTATTTCAAGAAACCACTTATTAATAATAGGGGCAATGATTGCAGCTACTTTAGGGGATTATCTAACCATAGATTATGATGTTATGAGAGAATGGACTGGTTTGGGCTGTTACACACTTTGCTATTTTTTATTGGGTGTGCAATTCTTTAAATTAGAATGGTTTACATTCAAAACTGGTAAAATGGCATTGCTTATTTCTACACTTGGGTTAGCTATTTACATCGGAATAATGCAATTCTTTAGCCATAGGCATAACTTAGTGATTCATAATTTAATTTTTGTTTATATATATGCTGCATCAATAGCTTTCCTTTGCACTTCAATCTTAAATATTTATTTAAACAATAAATCTTTCAATTTCTTGTTTGCTGTAATTGCTATTGCAATTTTAATAATTGGAAACATATTCTTTGAGAGTAGTATCTTTTATTTTCACAGATACAAAACTTGGGTAGATGTTGTATCTGCTACTTGTTATGGATTATTTCATTTTTTAATTATTAGAGGATTAATAAGGGCTAAGGACAAGTTAATGGGAACAGAATATTTTCAACGAATTTAACAATAAAAATATACCTTATATGAGCAGTTTTGAACAAGAAATAGAAAAAAAGACTTTACCAAGTGGCATTAACGTTCTTACCATCCTTACATTTATAGGTGGTGGAATAGGGATACTTTCTGGGATTTATAGTTATTTAAAAAGTGAAGAGAATCTTACTAAAATGCAGGAAATGATGAGCAAACCTGAATTTAGTAAAATGCCCGACTTTGCCAAAAAGTTCTATTCGCCCGAAGCCATGGATTTATTACAAAAGATGGTAGAAAACAAGCTGCCTGTTTTGGTTATCACTTTGGTTGGAAGTATTCTTTGTGTATATGGCGCTATTGAAATGCGCAAGCTTAAAATTAGCGGATTATACACTTACATCATTGGTGCCGTTGTTCCTTATATTGGGATGCTCATATTTATTGGCACAGCTATGTATAGCGGTGGTATTACTTCTTTTATTGGTATAGGCATTAGTTTATTATTTATTGTTCTTTTTTGGTTACAGAAAAAGTATTTAATTAACTAACCATATCACAAAGCAATTAAATTAAAAAGATCTTAGTAATATTTGGTTAAAAGCCAGAACTTGTGCAAGGCTAAATAACAAAGAATGTACCTTAATTTAGCCCGGCTTCTACAGGCTCAAATTCATGGTTGTTAAATAACTTACATTTATTGAATGCCATGTATTTAATTCAAGATAACTTTTACATCTATATCTAGATTTGCCACTAAAAACTCTGCCAATTCATCATTCATCATGATTCCTTTGTCATTTGTATGAAGGCTTATTTTTAAATCTTCCTCAGGTTCGTAAACGTTAATCTTTAAAGTTGATTTGCCTGGGTTCTGTTTAGAATTATTACTAATAAATTGTACAAACTCATTTGATAATAGTGCAGGAGTTAAGCTAATATCTATTCCTTTGGTTAAGGTTGGCTTTACAGTCTCTAATAAATAAATATTATTTACTTTAAATTCATACGCATTACCTTCTTTCCAAGGAGCCTTAAAGAACCCCGTTATATAAACACTCTTGCCAGTTTCTAAGTATATTTTAAACTTCATATAATCTTCCCCAAAAAGAGCCAACTCGGTTTTTCCTGAATAATCTTCTATTCCAAGTATACCAAAGCTTTTACCATTCTTTGTGGTTCGGTGTTGAGCCCCTGTTACCAGCCCTGCAATTTTAAAAGTCTTTCCTGCACTAGATTGGGTTAATGTAGTACTCTCTTTTATTTCATTAAAGTCATCTAAACGCATGATGCCATAATGCAATAATTCAAACTTATAATGATCTAATGGGTGACCACTCATAAACATGCCCGTTACTTCTTTTTCATGGTCAAGCTTTTCGGTAAGTGTCCATTCATTGCAAGGGGCAATCTTGGGCTTAGGGATATCCATTGCAGCAGACAAATCGCCAAATAGATTATTTGTATTACTACCACTAGCCGATAGTTTGGTTTGCCCATAATGTATCACGCGTTCTAGTCCTGAAATGCGATCCCCTTCGGGCAAATAAAAGTATTGGGCACGGTGTAGCTCTGTAAAACAATCAAATGCACCACTATAAGCAAATGTTTCTAACGACTTTTTATTTACGCTTCTACCAACCGTTCGTTCACTAAACTCCCAGATGTCCTTATATACCCCGTTCTTTTTCCTTTCACTAATAACAAAATCAACGGCGGCATCACCTGCACCTTTCAATCCCCCCAATCCAAAGCGTATTTCTCCTCTATTGTTTACCGCAAAACCTTTTAGTGATTCATTTACATCGGGGCCAAGAACCTTTATGCCCATCCGCTTACACTCTTCCATAAAAAAGGTAATCTTTTCTATACTCCCAGCATGATTTAGCACTGCCGCCATGTACTCGCTAGGATAATGGGCTTTTAAATAGCCCGTTTGGTAAGCCACAAAAGCATAACAGGTACTGTGCGATTTATTAAAAGCATATTGTGCAAAGGCTTCCCAATCGGTCCAAATTTTTTCTAGCTTATCAATGGCATGCCCCCTATTAGTTGCCCCATCAATAAACTGCTTTTTCATTTTATCTAGAACAGAAATTTGTTTTTTACCCATTGCTTTCCGCAATACATTGGCATCGCCTTTTGTAAAACCAGCCAACTTTTGCGACAGCAACATCACTTGTTCTTGATATACCGTAATACCATAAGTTTCCTTTAGGTATTCTTCCATGTCGGCCACATCATAACTAATTTCCTCCCTACCATGTTTACGCGCAATAAACTTGGGTATATAAGCAATAGGACCAGGCCTATACAGTGCATTCATGGCAATTAAATCGGCAAACTGATCGGGCTTTAGTTCTCTCAGATATTTCTGCATCCCCACACTTTCAAACTGGAAAGTAGCATTCGTTTCTCCCTTTTGATAGAGTTGAAAAGTTAACGCATCATCCAATGGAATATCATCAATAATGATCTCTTCCCCATGAATCTGCTTTATTAACTCCAACGCAGTTTTTAAAATGGACAATGTTTTTAATCCCAAAAAGTCCATCTTAATAACCCCGGCATCCTCAATACTATTGCCTTCTATCTGCGTTAACCACAACTCCGATTCTTTGGACGTTGCCACCGGTATCAATTCGGTTAAGTCTCTTGGGGCAATAATAATACCTGCTGCATGAATACCCGTATTACGTACACTTCCTTCCAAACGCTCTGCTTCGTGTAAAACCTGTGCCCGTATATCTGTACCATTGTAAATCTCTCTTAATTGCCGAACATTCTCTAAGTCTTCGGGTTGTAAAGCCTCCTTTTCCTCCAAACTCTTCTCTCCATCCTTCTTGGTAAGCGGGGCTTTAAGTACCCTTCCTAAATCGGTACCAGGCTTATCGGGTACCATCTTTGTCAAAGCCCTACTTTCTGCCAATGGCAAATCCATTACGCGTGCTACATCGGCAATACTACTTTTAGCAGCCATGGTACCGTAGGTAATAATCTGTGCTACTTGTGCCTTTCCGTACTTTTCTACTACATAATCTATTACTTTCTGCCTGCCATCATCATCAAAATCGGTATCAATATCGGGCATCGACTTACGATCTGGATTAAGGAAACGCTCAAAAAGTAGGTTATATTTAATGGGATCAATATTGGTAATACCAATGCAATAGGCCACCACACTACCAGCAGCACTACCACGACCAGGACCAATAAAAACACCCATGTTTCTGCCCGCCTTAATAAAGTCGCTAACTATTAAAAAGTACCCAGCAAACCCCATGAACTTAATGGTGTTTAATTCAAAATCTATCCTTTCTTGCGCTTCGCTAGATATTTCGCTGTAACGTTCTTTTGCTCCTTCGTAAGTAAGGTGCTTTAAATATTCCCATTGGTTTAAAGTATCATCTTCATGAACCTTAAAAGAAAGAGGTATAGGAAAGTTTGGTAGAAGGATACTCTTTTTTAAATCGAGCACCTCCACCTTATCTACAATCATATTGGTGTTATCAATACTTTGGGGTATATCGCTAAAGAGTTGTTTCATTTCGTCGGGCGTTTTGAAATAAAACTGATCATTAGGAAATTTAAACCTCCGGTTCTTAATGGCAATATCATCATTCACAAAGTCGTCAAAACCAGGGGTAGATTGTTTTTCTCCTGTATTGATGCACAACAATATATCGTGCGCATTGTAATCGTCCTGATTGGTATAATGGCTATCATTGGTAGCAATTACGGGCACATTATGCTTTTGGGCAAACTTTAGTAAGGTATGGTTTATTTTTTCTTGCTCTTTAATGTTATGGCGTTGAATTTCTATATAATAGTCTTCCCCAAATAAATCTAACCACCATTTAAACTCTTTTTCGGCATCCTCCTCGCCTTTATTAAGAATCATTTGGGGTACGTAAGCCCCAATGCAACAAGTGGTGGCAATTAAACCTTCATGGTATTTTTCAATTAATCCTTTATCAATACGAGGGTATTTGCTATACATCCCCTCAATATAACCTAAAGATGTAAGCTTTATTAGGTTTTGATACCCTTGTTTATTCTTTGCCAATAATACTTGGTGAAAGCGATTGTCCTTTTCTCCTTTGGTAAAAGCTTTGGCGTGCCTATCGGCCACCACATAAAACTCACAACCTACAATAGGTTTTATTTTAGGCGCCAAAATATCTTTACCATTTGCATCCTTTCCTATTACTTTAGTATCCTTCCATGCTTGAGCCACAAACTCGAATGCACCAAACATATTACCATGATCGGTAATAGCAATGGCAGGCATATTATATTTATCCGCCTTTTTATAGAGGTCTTTTATATTAGCTGCACCATCTAACAAAGAATACTGCGTATGAACATGTAAGTGAGAAAATTGACACATAATCTTTTTTAATTGAGAAATGAAACTAGGTAATGGATAATTGTTAATGGATAATTGATCATTAACCTAATACTCATCCCCTAATACTTACAATTTGTTGCCTATTACCTACAACCTTTAACCTTCCATCTATTACCTTAAACATGCTACTTATTATCTTCCTTAAACCCTTAAACCATTTACCTAATACCTACTAATGATTTATTTTATTACTACCGCAAACTTACAAGAATAGTTGTGCTTATAGGTTTAGTGTGCAAAAACTTGATTGCAAAAGTTATACCTAGTGTAAGTTTAAAATGTGGAATTCTTTTTTTTTAGATTGAGTATTGAATTTGATTTATTGATAGTGAGCCAATTTTTATCTTTTAAAAACTATCTCTTTCCAAAAGGGCAATGTAATTAATTAAAATAACTCTTGTTAAAATAAGGGAGATAAGCTTGCGCAATGCAAGGGGGCATAAAAAGGAAATCACCAACTTATTACTAGGCTTACCCAACCTAAACCTGCCTATTGTTCATAAACTAAAGCACATCGCCCACTAATTACGCCCTTATAATAGAAAAATTAAAGTATAGATGGGTTTATTTCCTGCGGGAGGTGATGAAAGATGATGGAGAAGCTTTTAAAATTATTATCCTTTACATTAATACATGACCCACAATTTAATTTACCATCTTACACAAAATGATTTTAAATTAACTACACCAATATACAGGGCTACCACCCCACCTTTTTATGTTACAAAATTTATTTAAAGCTACTTCCCAATTAATTTCCTGTCCTTCCCAAAAGTTTTCTGGTCTTTCCCCAAAAATTTCTAGTCCTGCCCAAATATTTTCCGGTCCTTCCCATAAAAACTCTAGTCCTTCCCAAAATGTTTCCTGTCCTTCCCATAAAATTCCTAGTCCTTCCCCAATATTTTCCGGTCCTTCCCATAAAAACGCTAGTCCTTCCCAAAAGTTTTCTGCAGGCCATTAAAAGGTGTCATAGAACCACAAACAGCTTAAAAGGATGAAAATAACCCACTACCCTACCCTATTAAAGGCAAATTAGACTTGATAGTAAAATTTAGTACACAGATGAAAAAAGCAGGACTGTAAAGGTTATCCTACATAAAATTCGGTGTTTTAACGGATTGTTTTTTATTAAAATACCTCAGTACATTCGCATTCATTGGTATTGTTTATAAAAGGTAGTTAATAATAGTAAAAAATTGAGTTGTTACGCAAGATTTAAGGGTGGAATGTTACAATTAGTTGTAATTGTTTAGTACATTAAAAATTGGGTTTGTACAAATTAAAAAGTATGGCTGTTACTTTATAAAAAGCAGCTACTGATTAGCCCAAAGCAGTTACTCTAGTAGGCACAAACAAGTAGAATAAAACAAACAAACATGAAACAAACAATTTGTTACTTAATTATTGCAACCCTTGCCATTGGTCTTTTTTCTTGTAAAAAAAGTTCTGACACACCAACCCCTCCTATCGTTACCATTAATGGAGACTCTACAGTGAAATTAGGTGGATTAACAGGTGCTTTGCTGTTTAACAGTGGCGATAGTCTTACCATTGGTTTCACCAGTACAAACTCAACAGATACTGCCAGTGTAATTAACGATATGCTGAATGATGTAGCCACTTCCTACAATTATTTTTATATAAGCCTAGCAGCTAAATCGCCCATTGTTGCAGGCACTTACACTACCGCAAGTACTAATGTTAGTTCGCTTCTATTTGGTTTGCGCAATAATGGAACTTTGTATTTACCTAAAATACCAAGCCCTGTTGTTAATTCGGTAACAATTTCTGCTATTAATAGTACTTCCGTTTCAGGAACTTATAACGCAACCATCTACAAAATTATTAGTACCAACCCCTACACAACAAATGGAGTATCTATAAATGTTTCTGGAACATTTAAGGCAAATGTGCTATAAGAAGCGAGATTGCCAATGGGTAAAAAGGATAAGGTGTATTGTAACACCCAACCAAGTTGTAATACTAAACAACTACCAAGGAATAAGCTAAAGCTACATAAGGGGTATTAGCCGTGTATTTATTAAAAATGAGGATAGTTTATCATAATTTAATCAGCATGGCTATCAAACTAAAAGCAATACAATTACAAAAAATAAAAAGATGAATACTATTAAATACCTGTTAACCATTGCTATTTTGTTAGCGTATACAGCAATTTATTCTCAAACAATAGTATATGTTACACCAAATGGTGCGGGTAGTGGTGATGGAACTTCGTGGAGTAATGCCTTAGGTACTACAAACCTGAGAGCCAAACTTATTGCGGCTTCTCCAGGTACACAATTTTGGGTGCAAGCAGGTACTTATACTCCCCTTTATGGTATAAATCTTAATTCAGGCATAAGCCTATATGGTGGGTTTGCTGGTACAGAAACGGCACTTAACCAAAGAAATCTTAGTGCAAATGTTACCCGATTTACTGGTTATTATGGTAGTTATAATGTTGTTTCTATTATTAATCCTACCTCGGCAACCTTATTGAGCGATATAACCATTTCGTCAGGTAATGCTAGCAGTAGTGGTGCAATAACCAATAATGGCTACAATTATACAGGAGGATATGGGGGAGCGATTATTATTGCAGATGGAGGTACCAATGCTACCATCAACAATGTAGTTTTTAGTAATAACAACGCGATATCTGGTGGAGGAGCTATCTATATTTTATGCCAGAATGGTGCTAGCCCAAACATTACTAGTTGTACTTTTACTAGTAACACAGCCTCAGGCGATGGCGGTGGTGCCATTCATATAAATGCTACTACGGCTACCCCTGCCATTAATAGACCCAATATAAGTTACTGCACATTTACTTCTAATACTGCAACAAACACTAGTGGTGGGGCTATAAGGGTGCGGGCAGATGGTGGTGACTGTGTACCCATTATAGCTCATTGTATATTTACGAACAATCAGGCATTAAATGGAGGCGCTTTGGCAACTTATGGACAGTCAAATTCTGCTAATCCTACTATTAATAATTCATTTTTCGACCAAAATTATGCTTCAAACGAAGGAGGGGCTATTTACAATTCCTGCACATATTCGGGTCAAGCAGGCCCTTCTACTGTATTCAATAGCGTTTTCTATGGCAATTCAACAGCCGGTGCGGGTGGTGCAATGGCTAGTTATAGTAGTTCGGGGTCTATACGACCTTACTTTGTTAACTGCGACTTTGTAAGTAATTCATCCCGAAGTGGTGGTTATTGTTTTTACAACTACTCAGCAGGTGTTGACCTAAGTAATTGTATTATTTGGAATACATCTACCACCAGTATTATTCAAGATTATTCAAGTACAGGCGCATTAATAAATACATCTACGGTAAACTATAGCATTGTTCAAGGTGGTTTTGCAGGTACAGGCAATAGCGGCTTAGACCCATTATTTGTAGGATATGGCAAGGGAACAGATAATATATGGGGCACTGCCGATGATGGACTAATATTGGGTTGCAATTCCCCTGCAAGAGATGCTGGAACAGGTTCTGGCCTATTAACAGATATATTAGGAAACCCACGCCCTTTTGGTAGTGCAGTAGATATGGGGGCGTATGAGATAGAAACAACAGACCAACCTGTAAACGCTACTTTAAATATTGCTATTACTTCGGGGGGGCTTTGCAGTACTAATCCAGTGTTATTTAAAGCCACTTATACCAATGGTGGTACAAGCCCAACTTTTTATTGGTATAAAAACAATGTTCAGTTAGGTACAAATTCTACTGCTTATGCCGATAGTAATGTAGGCTATAAGGA
>Ga0007836_1000095_pt1 | contig 21528 bp, 20 predicted proteins | sample CryBogCBE23Oct07_FD_71205 | JGI IMG/M metagenome (GOLD analysis project Ga0007836, IMG submission 71205) | Freshwater microbial communities from Crystal Bog, Wisconsin, USA - CBE23Oct07 | ecosystem: Environmental > Aquatic > Freshwater > Lake | place: Crystal Bog, Wisconsin, USA | collected...
AATATATTAACAGAGAAAGCAAGGGCAAAACTAAATTATGCACTTGTATTAGATGAGGTTTTTGAAAATAATAAGTTTACTAAGAAAGAAAAAGAAAAACTTATCCAAATCATAAAAAATGTATCTGCCCCTATCTATCCTGATGAAAAGGAAATAGATGATAAAATGACTGAGTTATTTGATAAGTATAACAAAATGGAGCAAACTAAAGTTTCTAAGGAAGACTTGGAACATGATAAGGCTATGTTAGAAATGCTATTGAAAGAAATGGGGGTAGACATAGACTTGTCAGATGTAGATGGTTTTTCTATGAAGGACCTGAAAGAAAAGGTCATGGAACAATTGAATAAGGAGAGGAGTGAAGGAAAAACGGAAGAGGATCATGAGGCTAATTATCAAAGAAAAAATAAACATTCAAGTGGATTATCAGAAAAAGCAAAAGAGACGGCTCAGAAATTGAATAAGTCTTGGAAACAAATTTATTTTACTTTAGTAAAACACCTTCATCCTGATACGGAAACAGATGAGGCACTAAAATTGGAAAAAGAAGCGGTATTAAAAGAAGTTACCACGGCTTATGATGAAAACAATTTCTTTAAATTATTACAATTACAAATTAAATACACCAACAGTACAGATTTGTTGGATAAGGCAGATGATACGACACTACAAGAGTTTGTGAAGATATTAAAGCAACAGTCGGCTGAATTATATGAGAAGATTGAAATTATAAAAGAGGCCATCTATAATAATGATGTGGATTTTCTTTTAGAAAAAGATGGGGTTGATTTCATCGAATATAAACTTAAAAAGGAAAGGAGAGCGTTAGAAATTGAAATTGAAGAAATAAATAAAGAGGCTATACTTTATAAAGATGTTCAATTTCTGAAACAAGAATTGAAAACAATAAGTTTGGCTGACTTAGACCCAACATCTGATTTTGATTTGCCATTTTAAAATATAGTACTTTAAAATAATAACAAATAATGTCAGCAATTAATTCAAATCTCAATTTTATAGTTGTTACAGGTGCCGCAGGTTTTATTGGTTCGTGTATGGCGCAATACCTAAATGAGCAAGGTTTTAATAACCTTATTTTGGTAGATGATTTTGGTGTGGAAGAAAAGCGAATAAATTGGACGACCAAAGAATATACTGATATTGTAGAGCGACAAAGTTTGTTTGAATGGTTAGAACGTGTTCAACCAACTATTTCATGTTTTATACATCTAGGTGCCCGAACCGATACTACCGAATTTAATTATGCCATACATGAAGCGTTAAACGTAAAATATTCCCAAGAAGTTTTTACTTACTGTACCGAGAATAATATTCCTTTAATCTATGCATCTTCTGCTGCCACTTATGGTAGTGGCGAAATGGGCTATGAGGATAACCATGAAGTAGTAGAGAATCTAAAGCCCCTTAACCCTTATGGAATTAGTAAAAATGAGTTTGATAAATGGGCATTATCACAAACTACAACGCCTCCTTTTTGGGCAGGTCTAAAGTTTTTTAATATATACGGCCCTAATGAATACCATAAAGGAAGGATGGCTAGTGTTATATGGCATTCTTTTAACCAAATAAAGAAGGACGGATTGGTAAAGTTGTTTAAAAGTCATCGATCCGATTTTAAAGATGGAGAACAACTGCGTGATTTTGTTTATGTAAAAGACCTTGTAAAAGTTATTTATTGGATGATGGGGCTAACCGTTAACCAACAACCATTAACCATTACTTCTGGCCTATACAATTTAGGTACAGGTACTGCACGCAGTTTTTATGATCTAGCAGCCTCTACTTTCAGGGGGTTAGACTTAGAGCCAAATATTTCTTTTGTGGATATGCCAATAGATATCAGGGACAAGTACCAATATTTTACGGAAGCAAATATGCATAAGCTTAAAGCTGCTGGATACACCGATGATTTCTACACTTTAGAAGAAGGGGTAGACGATTATGTAAGAAATTATCTGGCTACTAGAAAGATTTGGTAAATATGATTATAATGTATTTGTATGAGTGAGGTAGAATTAAAAAAACAGAAAGTATTTCAATTGATTCAGGAATTTGATGACGAGAATTTATTGGATGAGGTTTTAAATTTTCTACAAGAAAATAAGCATACTATACTGTACGTGCCGAAGAAATATTTTAGAAGCTTTCATCAAGGTATGGCAATAGCTTAAGAAAACTTGCCCAATTATTTTTAGACAAGAAGTTTTTTATATCATCAATGATCTATTTAAAGACATGGAAGTGCGATAAGGATTCGGGATGAAGGTATATTAAGTAGTGCAGTTGAAAGACCCTATGCATGTTTTAGAAGGGAAGATTTATATAATACACCATTTGAAAAAGCTGCTCCCATTGTTGAAAGGATCATTAAAAACATCCATTGATAGATGGGACTAAAAGGAAACATCATAGAAGTTCAAGTGCTTAAAGACCTTCGTTCAAAGCCACTAAAAAATTTATATTAATTACAATAATTCAAAAAAAAATGACTAAAAAAATTGCCATCATAGGCGGCGGTAATCTCGGTTCGGCTATTGCAGAAGGATTACTTAACAGCGAATTTATACAACCCCATCAACTATTAATTACTAAACGAAATATAAATACACTCAATTCATTAAAAGAGAAAGGTGTATTTATCAGTAATAATAATTTGGATGCCGCAACTTTTGCAGACTACATCATTCTTGCCGTTAAGCCTTTCCAAATTAAAGAGGTATTATCCCATTTATTGCCATCACTCAACCCCAAAAAACACGTTCTAGTAAGCGTTGTTACAGGAGTTTGGGTAAAAGATATTGAGGAAGTAATAGGTTCATCATTCCCCATTTTCCGTGCAATGCCCAATACCGCTATTGCTATACAAGAAAGTATGACTTGCATTAGCGACAGCAACGTTACACCAGAACAAAAGGAATTTGTGGGTAATGTATTTGATAAACTAGGTAAAACTGTGTTTATAGAAGAGAAACTTATGGATGCTGCTACAGTTCTTGCCGCATCGGGTACTGCATTTGCCATGCGTTATATTAGAGCAAACATTCAGGCGGGTATAGAGATAGGTTTTAGTGCCGCTAATGCGTCATTAATTGCTGCACAAACTGTAAAAGGAGCTGCCGATTTGTTACAGAAAAAAGGTTCTCACCCAGAGCAAGAAATTGATAAAGTAACTACACCCAAAGGATGCACTATTGCAGGTTTAAACGAGATGGAACACCAAGGCTTTAGTTCCTCTTTAATTAGAGGTATTGTTACAAGCTATAAAAAGATCCTGAGTGGTATGTAACAGCTAAATGGTTTGCTTAAATACAACAAATACATCAATTTTAAGATTGATGTATTTGCTTATATTTTTTAAAGATTTAAATGTAATAATAGGCTATAGAAACTACATACCCTTAAAGCATTTATTACTTACTTTATTAACAATTGTGTTTTATAATTTGCATCTTTTCCATTAACCAATAAATGGTAGGTGCCAGCACTAAGCTTATTTTTCAAGCTTACTTTTTCTGTACCATATTTATGATTAATAGTTTCATTATAAACTTGTTTGCCCAATTCGTCAATTAAATAAACTTCATAAGTTCCTTCGGCAATAGTTGAAAAGTTGATGGTAAAGGCATTATTTAATACAGGATTTGGGTATACAGATAAACTTAATGCTTGCGTTTTTTCATTTGCAATCAATACATTACTGTAACTAATATTTCCTTCATTACTAATGGTTTTAACTCTGTAATAAACTTTAAGTAAATTGATGGTATTATCTACATAATAATTGCTTGTGGTTTTACCAATGGTGTTAAATTGTATTCCATTAGACGACTTTTCTATACTATAGGTTAATCTTTCTTTTGTATTTAATGCTAACCAACTTATTTTATTTGCACCTTTATCTTCTGTTATGTTGGCAAATAAATTTATAATTGGTAAGGTAGCAGATTTAAATATAATATAAAACCTATTTGTATAGGTTGCTTTTTTTGTAAGATCTACCGAGAAATTAACGTAAGTAATAGAATCAGTCGATAAAAATGTATTGGTTTTTTTATAATCATCGTATAAATATGGATTTAACCCGTTTGAAACATAACTTGTTGCATCCATGCCTAATTGATAATCGGCAGTGCTTAATTGGTCTACCAATATATGAATGGTATCTTTTAAAACAGGAAGCTTTCTGCCATCAACACCTAAACTAACACCGTTCTCTACAAATGAAATATTATCGGAGGCACCTGCAATCTTAGCCCCATCTTCTTGTCCTAATCCATTGCTGTAGTTATCATTAAACGCCAAAATTGCATTATCAACAGGTAAGTAACCAAGCGAGGGGTCTATGTACCTTAATAATCCTACTGACAAATTTGAAGGAGTTCCTCCCTTAGTATTATTATTTTTATTTAATAATGGATTTATGTTGGTCGTTCTACCAAAGCATTGAGTACTTAATACTAAAATGATAATAAATGAAAGTGTAAATGTTGATTTCATCGAGTTTATTTGTTGAATGTTTAATAGCTTACAAGACAAATATAGCGTTACTTTTTAGATGAATTTAAATTTTTGTACGTAAGGAGGCATAAAATTTTTTCGCTGCATGCGTACACGGTGCATGATTGTACATATTAGAAGTGTAAAAAAACGAACCATGACAGTAAGTGGCGTTTTGTGTTCCCACTAAACGCTTAGTGATAAAAGACTTTTGTGTACAAGTATATGATTAATCTTAGTAAAAACTAACGTTTATCTGCTTTAGTAAATTAAAGCCTAAAACTTAAAAATAATTTAAGATACTTTTGCGCCGCACATAAAATTATATTCATAGATGTATAATATTCATATAGAATTTGAGCAAAAGAACCTTCCCCCTGTTACACTCAACAACATTGGTGATGGAGATAGCCTTTTAGAAGTATTATTAGATAACGGTATTGAGCTGCATCACAACTGTGGAGCAGTTTGTGCCTGTAGTACCTGCCACTTATATGTGCAAAGTGGTGAAAAGTTTATTGAAGAGTTGAGTGATAGAGAAGAAGATTTTATTGATAGGGCAGTTAACCCTCGTATTAATAGCCGCTTAGGATGCCAATGTGTTTTACAACCAGGAAGTGGTGAAATAAGTATATTACTACCAGACCAAACGCAATTTTTAGGAGAATAATTTTAAACAGTTTACCAAAGAAATAGTAAAAAGATGACACATTTTGAACCTCCCATACATTGGAATGATCATGAAGATATAGCCATGAAACTGTATGAAAGATTTGGCGACGATTTTAATGAAAGCAAAATATACCGTGTTCGCTTTACCGATTTACTTACTTGGGTATTAGAAATACCAAACTTTGATGGTACTAAAGAGCAAAGTAACGAGGGTCATTTAGAAATGATACAAAGCAAGTGGGTCTATGAATGGCGTGACAACCAAAAATAAACACTAAACTTTTAAAGCTATTTTAAAGTAGTAATAATTAATATTTGTTATTACCAAGCTTTTTAATCATGGTTCCTTGTTTGTTCCTTTTGTAATTGGCGTACTAACATTTGTCATATTACGCGTTAGGGTTCTTTTAAATCATTTAATTATTGGTATAAATGAATAAAATAATAGCATTCTTTAAGTTAGCAAGGTGGCCAAATTTGGTTTTCTTCGCGCTAACACAATGGATGTTTAGCTTTTGCATTATTACCCCTGTATTTTCCGAAAGAAACATAACACCCAATTTGCATGGGTATCCTCTAGCACTTATTATCGTATCGTATATTTTAGCTGCCGCAGGCGGTTACATTATTAATGATTACTTCGATTTAAATATCGATTTAGTTAATAAGCCCGATAAAGTAATGATTGATAAGTTTATACCCCGCAGACTTGCCATTATCTTTCACATTCTATTTTGTCTATTAAGTATCGCTTTTGGTTTCTATGTAGATGCTGTAGCAAACACACACTTTATGGGCATTGCCCTTGCCTTGTATAATCTATTGCTTTTTGTTTATTCTTTATCTTTAAAGAAAAGAATGTTAATAGGTAATGTGTTAATAGCTTTTCTGTTGGCGTGGGTAATTGCTATCATCTCTATTGCAGAATCTAATCAATTTATACATGCTTTTATTCATCCCATCGTAAATACACAAAGGTTATTAAGGTACACCATTTTGTATGCAGGGTTTGCTTTTATCATTAACTTAATTAGAGAAGTAGTAAAAGATATGGAAGATATAGAGGGCGATAGGCATTATGGTTGTAATACCATGCCTATTTCGTGGGGCATTAATGCCACCAAAGTTTTTGTTGCCGTTTGGTTGGTGGTTTTAACGGCTATATTGACATTGTTACAGTTTTATGCTTTACAACTAAGGTGGTGGTGGTTTTCTTTGTATTGCATTGTGGCTTTAATAGTACCCTTAATTAGTATTTTTAAAAAGCTTGCAATTGCACAAACCCCAAAAGAGTATCACCGCATAAGTTCATTAATTAAGTTGGTCATGTTTACGGGTATATTATCTATGTTTTTCTTTAGGGTGTATGGGTAGGTTGTTTTTAAACAAGCATTCCATTTAAGGAGGCTAAAGAACATAATTTAGGTACTACTATTATCCTATTATCCATTCCAAAATTAATTTTATCTTCATTGTGATTATACTTTTCAACACCCTTCCAATACAATGCTAAGCCCTGAATCAGTCGTTCAGAATACTTCCTTGAGTGTGCAGCATCCTGCATCAATTGTGCAGCATCCTGCATGAGTTGTGCAGCATCCTGCATCAGTTATGCAGCGTCCTGCATCAGTTGTGCAGCATCCTGCATCAGTTGTGCAGCATCCTGCATCAGTTGTGCAGAGCCCTGCATGAGTTGTGCAGCATCCTGCATGAGTTGTGCAGCATCCTGCAGGAGTTGTGCAGCGTCCTGCATCAGTTATGCAGAGCCCTGCATGAGTTGTGCAGCGTCCTGCATGAGTTGTGCAGCATCCTTTTTGATTATTTAAGACAAAAAACTGCCTAAAATAGGTTGCAAATGTTAAAGTTTAACTATTTTACACAAAACGCTTGGATATTACCAAAAGCTACCATCAATTGAATACCTTCACCGAGAACATAAAATTAGTTCAACTTTCTTGCCATGGCAAAATTAATAATCGTACTTATCAATTGGAGTTTTAAAACTCAACTAAACATGATTGCGTTGGGTTTAAATGTAGTAAAAATGATGGGGATTAATATAAGCACCTTTGCTTCGCCCGATGTAGCTTTACCCTTATTGGATGCCGCTGTAGAGCGTACGCAAGTTGCTTATAATGGACGACATTTAGGGGATGAGGGAAAAACGGAATATACAAATGCTGCACTTGCTTTGGATGAATTGCTACATGTACAAGCCATTTATGTAAATAAAACCGCTAAGGGTAGTGCAGCCATTATAGAAAAAGCGGGTTTTAAAACAACAACCAACGTAGTTAAGAAAAAAGTAATTACCAGTGCAACAAATGCTGCCGCATTAGAAACGAATGGTGGGGGTGGTTTAAAAATTACTTTAATACCCGTAATTGGAGCAACAACCTATATACATGTAGTTTTCTTAGGACCTGTGGGTACTATTGAAGTAGGCTTAAACTATGTGAAGCCTTCCATAGAAGCCATTGTAATGACGAATGCTAAATTAATTGAAAGATTAGCCGGTATTGCAAGTGGCACCATTGCAACCGTAATTTCATTTGCACAAAACAGTGCAGGCATTAGTCCCGCAGGCATTCCAAGTACTATTATGGTTAACTAAGCTTTCGGTTTAATAAAAAATAAAAAAGGCTACTCTGTTTTGAGTGGCTTTTTTTATGTTACAACCTACTTACCAAAAGGGATAATATGTACAACTAACTACACTTTTAAAACATTATGTTTCTTTAAATAAATAAGCCGCTTATTTTTGGCAGATGTGGATACTTTGTAAAAAAGAATGGCAACAGTTTTTTAGTAGTCTTACGGGTTACTTAGCCATTATAGTTTTCTTGTTGCTGAATGGGTTGCTTTTATTTGTTTTTCCTGATAGTAGTGTGCTCGATTTTGGTTATGCCTCCCTAGGTAGCTTCTTTACTACCGCCCCCTTTATTCTTTTGTTTTTAGTACCCACCGTTACCATGCGCAGTATTTCAGAAGAATATAAAAGTGGCACTTTCGAGCTACTTAAAACCCTTCCCCTAAAGCCCTTTCAAATTGTGGGTGGTAAGTTTTTTGGTGCATTGTTAATTGTAGTGGCTGCGTTGGTGCCTACCATTATTTATGCAGTATCTATACAGCAATTAAGTAGTATTGGTGGTATAGATATAGGTGCTACCATAGGTAGTTATTTTGGTTTAATACTCTTAGGTGCCGTTTACACTGCAGTAGGTATTTGCGCTAGTAGTTTTACCAACAATACGGTGGTAGCTTTTATTGCGGGTGCATTTGTGTGCTTTATATTGTTTAATGGCTTTGATGCTATTAGTAAATTACCTGTTTTTAAAGCAGGTGCCGATTATTACATAGAACAATTGGGTATTAACGCGCATTACCGTAGCATTAGTAGAGGGGTTATTGACCTACGCGATATGATTTATTTTATAGGCATCATCCTCTTATTTCTTTTCATCACCAATAGAAATATTACACGCAAATAAATATTCATCACTTTCCGCTCATTATTCACAACTCAATACTCACCACTCTCTTTCATGAATAAATTAATTAATTATAAACACAGTTGGGCAATCATGGTAGCCGTGTTTATTGCGATTGTTTTTGCCTCTTCCTTTTTAAATTACCGTATAGATTTAACTGCGGAGAAGCGTTTTAGTCTGAATAGTTCTACCAAAAATCTTTTCAAGCAAGTGGATGATGTGGTTAGGGTTCAGGTATTTTTAACGGGAGATTTACCTGCCGATTATAAGAAACTAAGTTTGGCAACTAAGGATTTTTTGGAAGAGTTAATGCAGGTGTCGGACAATAAAATACAGGTTGAGTTTATAAAACCAGGTGATGATTTAAATGATGATACCGCAAAAACAATGCTGTATGATAGTTTATCTAGATTGGGCGTAGTTTTCGAAAAGAATGAGGTAACAGAAACCAATCACGAAAAACAAACCAATCAATTAATAACACCCTCGGCATTGGTTAGTTTTAAAGACAAACGCCCTATTGCAGTAGATTTACGCAGTAGCAAAAAGGTGTACAAACAATACAATGTTATAAATGATATTCCACAGGAAGATGTAGAGGCTACCCGTAATGCCGCAGAGGCATTGCTAGAGTTTAAATTTGCCAATGCTATCTATAAATTAACCCGAACTACCGTGCCTACTATTGCCTACACTATTGGTAATGGCGAACCAATTGATAGAACTGTAAATGATTTGGGGGAGAGTTTACGATCGGAATACCGACTAGGGATATTTGATTTACGTCAGGCTTATCCCGATGCTTCTAAGATTGATGCGTTGTTACTAGTAAAACCTACAACGCCATTTAGTGATGAGGATAAGTTAAAGCTAGATCAGTTTGTGATGAATGGTGGCAAAATAATTTGGTGTATTGATAAACTACATGCTGAACTAGATAGTTTAATGCGGAGTAAAGCAGAATATACTGCGTATGATAGGGGTTTGAATGTAGATGATATATTGTTTAAATACGGCATACGCATTAATAGCGATTTATTGCAAGATTTAAATTGCTCAAAGCTGCCTTTTGTGGTTGGTTATAATCCTGATAAGAGTCCTAGAATGCAACGAGTTCCTTGGCCTTATTACCCTTTACTCGCTTCTATCAATAACAACCCTATCTCCAAAAACTTAGATAAGGTATTACCCATTTTTCCTTCTAGCATAGATACAGTACAGGCTGTTGGCATTAATAAAACCATTCTTTTAGCAAGTGATAGTAATAGTCGTGTGATGGGTTCACCGGCTATTGTAAGTGCCAATAGTGTTAAAGATGAGAATGATTTTAAAAGTTTTACTAGGAGTTATGTTCCTGTGGTGGTGTTGTTAGAAGGTAAATTTAAATCGTTATATGCCAACAGATTAACTAAAAATGTAACAGATTCGGTAGAAAAGGCAACAGGAAAACCTTTTGAGGCAAAGGGAGTAAAAGAGAGCAAGCAAATTGTAATGTCGGATGCCGATATAGTAACCAATGTAATTTCACCAACAAATGGTCCTTTATCGATGGGAGAAATACCTTTTGAGAATTACAGGTTTGCCAACAGAGAATTTTTGCTTAACTGCTTAGATTATTTGATAAGCAATAATGGCATTTTTGAAACTCGCAACAAAGAGTTCACTTTACGGTTATTAGATAAAAAGAAAGTAGAATCTCAAAGAACGATGTGGCAATTTATTAATATAGTTGTTCCTATTATATTGGTGATACTAATAGGTTTATTGCTTCAATGGGTAAGAAAGAGAAGATTAGGATTTTGAGTGAAAGATGATAGGTTGTAAGTTGTAAGTTGTAGGTTGTAGGTTGAACGTTGTAGGTTGTAAGTATTAAGTTGTAAGTATTAAGTTGTAAGTAAACGGAATTATTGGATAGGTAATTTGTTGTATTTTTTTTATCCCCTACTTTTTAATTTTTAATACTACAAGATAAAAAACCTAATACTTAAAACGTACAACTTAATACTTACAACTTAATACTTACAACTTAATACTTATAGCTTAATACTTATAACTTAATACTTATAACTTAATACCTAATACTTAATACTTAACACTTAACACCTAATACCTAATACCTAATACTTAACACCTAATACCTAACACTTACAACTTATAACTTGCACACCTATTTTATGACTGAAGAAATGCACGATATAATTGATAACATAAAGGAAGGAATTCCAACCTTTTTGATTGATACGATTGAGTATCTAGTAGTGGATAGTCGTAAAATTATCTTTCCAAAATCTACCTTATTCTTTGCATTGAGAGGTCCACGAAGAGATGGTCACGACTTTTTACAAGAGGTATACGATAAGGGTGTTCGTCATATAGTAATTAGCAAACGAATAGATACAAGCAATTTTCCCGATGCTACTTTTTATCTAGTTTATAATGTTTTAAAGGCCTTACAAGTATTGGTGGCAATGCATCGTGCAGAGTTTAATTATCCTGTGATAGGCATAACAGGAAGTAATGGAAAAACCATTGTAAAAGAATGGTTATACCAATTATTAAACCCCGACTATAATATTGTGCGTAGTCCACGTAGTTACAATTCGCAAATAGGTGTGCCTTTAAGTGTTTGGCAAATGGGACCACAACACAACCTAGCCATTTTTGAAGCAGGTATATCCACCGCAAGAGAAATGCCTTCTTTGGCAGGAATCATTCAACCATCTATTGGTATTCTTACGAGTATTGGTGAACCGCATAATGATGGCTTTGTCGATTTAAAACAAAAAGTATTAGAGAAGCTTCAACTTTTTGCTATTTGTAAACAGTTTATTTATTGTAAAGAATCTATTGAAGAACACTTGGATCTTGAAGCCAATAAGCACACTTTGTTTCACCAAACCATTCAACTATTTTCATGGAGTAGGGAAACAATTGCTACTTTAAGGGTATTGGCAGAGTTACAAATGGGCAATCAAACACAGGTGATGTACTTGTATAATAACCAACATTTTACTATAACGGTTCCCTTTACTGATAACGCTTCGCTTAACAATGTAATTACTTGTATTTGTACTTTAATAGTGATGGACGTTCCTTTTGAAACCATTAAACAAAGAATACTACTATTACAGCCTTTGGAGATGCGCTTGCAGTTAAAGAAGGGGATAAATAATTGTCATATTTTAAATGATAGTTACAGTAACGATTTATCTTCTTTGAGTATTGCACTAGATTATCTGCAACAACAGGCAGGAGAAAATAAAACGACTGTTATTTTATCGGATATTTTGCATACAGGTTTACCTAACGAAAAGTTGTATTCGGAAGTGGCAACAGAATTGGAACATCGTAATATTAACAGACTCATTGGTATTGGCAAAGCCATTTATGACCACCAAACGCTCTTTAAAAACACGGTAAACACAGCAAGCTTTTATTTAACCATAGATGATTTTTTGGCCAATCATTTGGGGAAGCCTTTGGCTACTAAATCATTACAAAACGAATATATCTTATTAAAAGGTGCTAGGGTTTTTGCATTTGAAAGGATAAGTAATTGGCTAGAAGAAAAGGTACACCAAACGGTGATGGAGATAAACTTAACTGCAATGGTTAAGAACCTTAAACAGTATCAGGAAAAGTTGTTGCCAACTACTAAACTAATGGCAATGGTTAAAGCCTTTAGTTATGGAAGTGGAAGTGTGGAAGTGGCTAGGGTTTTACAGTTTTATAAAGTTGATTATTTGGCTGTAGCTTATACTGATGAGGGTGTTGAACTTAGACAAGGCGGTATTACTTTACCCATTATGGTGATGAATGTAGAGGAGGCAGGTTTTGATGCACTGATTGAACACCACTTAGAACCAGAAATATATTCGTTTAGTATTTACCATGCTTTTCATGAGTATTTATTAAAGCAAGGAATTACAAAATTTCCTGTTCATCTTAAATTAAATACAGGAATGAATAGGTTAGGCTTTGAGCCAACTGAAATAAATGATTTAAGCAAAAAATTAGTGGCACAAAACACGATGGTGGTAAAGAGTATGTTTAGTCATTTGGTTGCAAGCGAAGCACCCGAACATGATGCCTTTACAAAACACCAATCGCAACTTTTTGAAATAGCAGCAAAAGAGGTAGAGGATATATTGGACTATCCATTTATTAAACATATAGCAAATTCATCGGGTATATTCCGTCATACCAACCTACAATACGATATGGTAAGGTTGGGTATTGGTTTATATGGAGTGGATAGTGCCGATAGTAAGGATATTGATTTGGAAACCGTAGCTACCTTAAAGACCACTATTGCACAAATAAGGAATGTTAACAAGAATGAAACAGTTGGTTATAACAGACGCGGCGTTTTAACTAAAGATAGTAAAATTGCTACTTTAAGGATAGGTTATGCAGATGGATATAGTCGCAGATTAGGAAATGGAATAGGCCATGTTTATGTAAACGAACAATTAGCACCTATAGTGGGCAGTGTTTGTATGGATATGATGATGGTTGATGTTACGGAAATACCCCATGTGAAAGAGGGAGATAGTGTGGAATTGTTTGGCAAACATATTAAAATTGAACAAGTTGCAACTTGGTGTAATACGATTGCCTATGAGATTATGACGGGGGTGAGCCAACGTGTAAAGCGAGTTTATATTGAAGAATAAAAGTTACTATAACACAGATTGCTTAAGAATATCTACGAACTTATTGGCAGAATCTTCATTTGTAAATAACCTAACTCTTTCAATACCCTTTTCAATATGTAAGCGCGCTAATCCTTCATCTTTATAAATAGTTTTTAACTGATTGGCCAATGCCTCCATATTATCCTTTTCAAAGTATAAGGCAACTTCTTCACAAACCTCTTTATTACCTTCTATATTACTTGCAATAACGGGTACGCCACACTTCATAGCTGCTAAAAGAGTTACTGAAAAAGCTTCATAAGTAGAGGCATTTATTATTGCATAAGCACCCGCAATAATTTTAGGAAGATTTTCTTGTGATAAATTATTGAGTAAAACAACATCTTCCCGATACTTATAATTTGTGAGCTTAGTTATTATATCATTTTTTTGCTTGGTAAATGTTCCAGTAACCAATAATTTCATATTGCTATTTTGCCAACGTTTAAAGATGGAGAAAGCCTTTAATAATACTTCCAGGTTTGCATTCGATTGGTTTCCTCCAGTAAACAAAAAATACTCTCTTCCATCAGCAAAACTGTCTTTAATTGCTCTTTTTTCATTAAAGTCTATTGGTTGATAAGTTTCCGCTAGTAAAGGGTGTATTACCGATAGTGTAGACCCAAGGAAAGGATATTTATTGATTAATTCGTTTTTTATTGTATTTGAAGTACATATAATCTGTTTCGCATTCTTAATACCATACTTTTCTATACCCTTAAGGTATAGGCTAGTAAGCCCTAAAAAGGAATTTGATTGTACATGATTGTATAAAGATGTAATGATTAATACTTGTGGCTGCTTTATAAAAAAACTTAACCTACCATTAGACTGAATAACAACAGTTGCTTTTAACTTTTTTATTAAGCGTGTTAGTTTAAAATGATTCCAAATAAATAGTGATACAAATGTTTTAAATTCCCGATGTATTACCAATGCAGCAATACTTTCATGCTCACCAATTTCATGCTTCCTTGCTTCATCAACAATAAAAACATATTGATGCTCGTTTATGGATTGGCTAATCTTTTTTATTAATTGGCAAATAAAAAGTGTATTTGTGGCATCATCTTGCTGCAAGTTGTGCGCCGAAATTGTATTGATAGCAATATGCATAGTTTGTAAAAATACAATACACTTATTGAATGTTTAATTTACATATTTTTGGTTTTAATAATCTTCACATTAACCCTTTATTAAATTTAAAAAAATGACAAACAAGTACGAATTAATGCCAGTTAATTTATGTAAAAAGCTAATTGGTTTAACGGTAAATGAAGCTTTACAACAAGGAATTATTACCCACGTTGGTGATAGCCATGGTAATTTTGTTTTTTCAGACGCAGAGCATATAGAAACGTTTTATGCTTTAATCAACAACTTTATAGTTAAATGCAGTGAAAATGTAGTAAACAGTGGTGTTGATATTGCTTCTATAGCAGGAGGTTTGGTGTTTTATCCCTCTATATTAAATGGACATGAATCTGTAAAATTAGGGATGCCTAATAGTATAAAATTGGGTAATGTAGTTGCTCAATTAAAAAAAGGAGAATAAGTAAGTAGTAGGTTTCTAGGTTATAATAGTTTATAATAATATTTATTATTTCCTTTAGTACGGTAGGGTGTCATGTAAGTAAGTGCCCTTTAAATTTTATTCTTTCCCAAAGGTGCAAACGAACATCTTTATCTTAACACCTGCACCTTTGGGTATTTTTATATTTGTTTGTTCTAGGTTAAACCAAAATGAAAAGATTGCAACACTTTAGCCTTTTGGAATTATAAACATCTTATTGTATCATTCAATTAATGATGTAACAGCTTGTAATTTGAACGCATTCTACCTATCCACGCCAATTTTTCTTCTTCATAAAACCATGCTTTGATGAATCATATTGCTTTTACCGATTATAAAATCCAAAAAGCAGCATAATGTTTGTCTCCGTTTGGGATGAAATATTCGTAGCAATTGATAAACGATACACACCTAAGTGCCTTTAGGCACGGTATATTGGTAGCAATAAATAAACGATACACACCTAAATCCTGTTAGGGTTGGAATATTGGTTGCAATAAATGAATACAGAAAGTGGTAAAGTGCCTTCAGACACGACATATTGGTAGTAATTATGAATCTATATAAACCTAAGTCCCGTTAGGGACGACATATCTTTATCTTTACACCTATATCATGTCTTTAAAAACAAACTTTTCATCATAATCTACTTCAAACTTTTGTAGAAAAGATAAATATTCGTCCTTGAATGTTATCTTCTTATGATGTTCCTCTTGGTTATTGATATAATTTACCACATTGTCTACTTGTGACCTCCCATACGAAAATGCTCCATAACCTTCCTGCCATTCGAATTTGTTTTTTAGAAATCCTCTTTCATTAATCCACTTTGATGAACAACCTTTCACTTCCTGCATCAAATCTGAAATTGATTGGCTAGGATTTATACCCACTAAAATATGAATATGGTCGGGCATTCCATTAATTGCAATGAGTTTGTGTTTATTATTTTGAATAATGCCGGTTGAGTACTTATACAATTCATCCTTCCAAGAATGTTGAATTGATGCTTTTCTAAATTTTACAGCATAAACAAATTGTACATGTAGTTGGGTATATGTGTTTGCCATAATGTTTACGCCTTATATCGTTGTGATTGCTTCCAATATGTCGTCCCTAACGGGACTTAGCCTTTCATTTGTCCATTTTACTACCAATATTTTATCCCTAACGGGATTTATCAAAGCGAATGATTCAACTAATTAAAGTTGGAAAGATACCTTTTAATATATAAGTTACATTTCAGAGTGCCGCTAGGCACGATATATTGGTAGTAATAAATGAATACAGAAAGTGGCAAAGTGCCGTTAGGCACGGCATATTGGTAGCAATTGATAATAAAAGGATTAGTAAAATGCACTAAGTGCAACATATCGTAATTGACATTTATGCCCCATTAACTTATTCTTGGTAGATTATAAGTATGAAAAAGAACGGAACACTTTTTAAAATGTCTTAAAAATGATATTTCTTCATAACTACCTTTTTATTTAAAATAAATTTCATCTCTTACATAAGTATTGTTTAGCCAAAAACAATGCTTGGTATATGCTTTTTCATTCGTTACTTTATCTGTAACAGGTAATGGATAAGTATCATTTGCGTTTTGTGCGTGTGGTCTTACATGCGATACAGTGCTAAACTTCTTACTAGGAAAGTTGGTATATCTTGTTACTCCTTTAAACTTTTTTACTATATCCCCATTTTCTACTATTTCCTTTGTTCTATGCCATACCTCTTTTGCTTTCTCCATATCTGCAAAGGGCATATTCCAAAACTTTACTTTTTTTAAGATAAGATGATTGCCCTCAAACTGAAAGAAAACAAATAGAAATTTGTGTTCTAGAATTTCTTTAAACGCCGATTCTTCCCAATCTTCCTCTACAAGTTCTTCATACTTAAAAGTAGGAAATGAAATATCCTCTTTTGGAAGATTATTTTCTTTAAGTCTAATTGTTTTTACAATGATGTCTGCCTTTTTAAATTCTTCTATTTCACTATTCAGTTCAATACCTAAGATTGATTTAGTAAGATTGGCATAATAGTTCTTGGCCTGTAGATTAAGCTTTAAGCCCAAGGATTGCAATATCTCACTTTCTGATTTATTATAGTAAGTTTTAAATTTGTTGATTACAATATCTTCAATGGTTTGCTTTTTTGCAACATCAAGATTAGGTATTAGCTTTCCATAAGTTGCCGAATTATCGTTTGCTATAGATGCAATTATATGATTTACATAACCCTGCTTTAAAGAGAATGCCCTTTGCTTTGCAGGAGTATTACTAAAGGGTTGTTTCCTTACCGAACTTGCATTTGCACCCTTGGTACAAGCTCCTAAATAATAAGTATCTCCTTCCGAAAGTTCATGTGCTTTTCCATCGGCTACCTTTTTCTTAATTAATTCCCAATCCTGCTTTATTATTTCCAAATCGGTATTAGGGAAGTTCCATTCATCAACCAATTTTATGATATAGTCTAATAGGTTGTAGCCTGCCTGATGCAAATAAAATATCAATAGAATGTTTGCATTCTTTTTCCAAAAAGAACTCGTTTCAAAGTCTTGGGTTACTACTTCAAAATAATTGATGATATTAAGTACTAATCTTTCTTTTGAACGATAGTCTGCATTTTGTAGTTGCTTTAATGGCGTTGATTTTAACTCAAGTCCAGCTATTGCGAAATCAGGCTCTGCATCTGAATTAGGCTCATAAAGGAAGTAATATTTTTCAAGTATTTGCCCAAAGTTTCCTTTACCAGAATAGTTATGAACTAAAATATTCTCGTTACAAGCTTCCCTTAATGTTTTCCCAGTAAGTTTTTTGGCATATTCAATAATTGAATATTTATCATTAGGATTGTATGGTAGATCCATTATCAATTTTTTGTTTTAAAGCAATTCCTATTTTTTCAACTACACCTACTACTAGTGCATTTCCCATAAAGAAAGCTCTTTTTGTATCTGATATTCCTTCAAGATGAGTATGGTTGTCAGGAAACATATCTAATCTTTCCAATTCTACAGGTGAAAGTCTTCTAAATCCTTTTGGAGTATGTATTACATGTTTAAATCTTGAAGGTGAAGCGCCACCTTCTCCCGTTATTATTGTTCTCGAAGGCTTATCTAAAGCATCTGGAAAAGTCATTCCACCTTCGCTGTAATTATATTCAAACCCATTCACATCTTTTCTTACTTCTTTTTTCGCACCCTTTAAGTAACGCCATTTATCTAAATCATTCTCATTAATATAGAAATCATTAGTAACCTCACCGTTTTGAATAATGTCCTTTAGCAAAATACTTTCACCATCATAGTTTGGAAATGTTTTTATAGTAGTTACCAACCCATCTATTATTATTCCTGTATTCTGAAAGGTTTTAACATCTTCACCCTTGTTGAATTTTGCAGAAATTTCCACTATGTCACCTTCTAATTTGAAAGAATCAGCATACATATTGTTTTCATCAACAACAGGAAAACCAGTTGCAATTGTCCCATCTTTTATAATCCAATCTAAGGGGGTAATTTCTTTTAGGGCTTCTGTAATAAATGAATCTTTATGATAAGCTATTATAAAAATGCGCTTTCTTTTTTGTGGCATACCGTATTCAGCAGCATTAATTATTCTCCATTCAACTATATAGTCTAAATCATTTAAACTTTTTAGGATTATTGCAAAATCCCTTCCCCTCTGTCCAGATGGAGAAATAAGTAACCTATCTACATTTTCAAAGAAAAGGTACTTTGGCTTTGTTTCTTTTTCAGTTAAAATTTTATGTATTGACCACCATAACACCCCTTTCTTTCCAATTAAACCTTTTGAATTTTTTAAGGTAGTCGCTACAGAATAATCTTGGCATGGAAATCCCCCTACTAGTAAATCGTGATTGGGGATGGTAGAAACATCAACGGTAGTTATGTCTTCAGTTACATGTCCTTCTTTCCCCCACCTCTTCTCATACACCATTGAGGCATGTTGCATCTTAGTAGATGGCTCCCATTGATTGCTCCAAACAACTTCGTAGTTCGAATTAAGTTTATTTTTGTAGCCAGAAGATGCCGATTTACCTTGCCATCCTTCTAATCCAAGCCTAAAGCCTCCAACTCCTGCAAACAACTCAACAACTCTTATCTTTTCTTTCATCTTACTTAGTTAGTAATTACGAATTGTTAGCTGTTTTGTAATGCATCTGCACTAAAAGTTTCTATACCAAAAAAGGTAGCAAATGAAACACCCAAACCCGTCGTAATTTTTTCTAAAGTGGCGATAGAAATATTCTTTCTTCCTTTTTCAATATGATTCAAATATGTTCTTTCCATATCGGCTTCATAAGCAAACTGTTGTTGCGAAAGCCCCTTTTTCTTACGCAACTCAACTATCCTTTCACCTATTTTTTCAATTATTTCAGACATACTTCAAAACTATTTAGTGTGTCTTATAAACCTGCATACTATAGGACACATTCATAGAAATATGAATAATGAGTTTTGTAATAAGTATAAATGAAAGGGTAGAGGATTACAAGATTGGGGGGCAGGGTAATAAAGGATTTTTGATTCAGCTAGGAAAAATATTTAATACCGCATATTTTAAACTAATTCATTATAAATTCTCTATTGGCTATATGTCTCCACTTGCGAAAGTATCCCGTAGAATAATTTATGTGTATCGATAGAATCAGTTTTTAACTAGAATTTGCTTAAATGAAACTTTCAAAAAATAAAGGAGCTTAAAGGCTAATTTCCAAAACCCCCATTATTAATAAAACATGGAAAATGTGTACAATTCCCTAAAAAAAGCAATAGCCCCCCTGTTCTAAAACCTCAAACAAAATATAAATTTTGTATACAAGCACCCATAAAGCAACCCAAATGAAACAAACTACGCCAATTACAACCGACTGAACCCAAAACAAAAATGAAATAACGTAAAGTCTTTCGACTTTGACCAGATTTTTTTGATATGCGTTCAAAGTCGTTCGTCTTTTGGTAAAAAATTAAAAAATCCACTCCAAGTCGTTCGTCTTTTAGTAGAATTTAAAAATATCCACTCAAAGTCGTTCATCTTTTGGTAAAAAATTAAAAAATCTGCTTAAAGTCGTTCGTACTTTGGTAAAGTTCAAAAAAAACCACTCAAAGACGAACGTCTTCGTAATATTCTGGTTTTATTTTGCCCTTAGTCGATTACTTACCATGGGTTTATCATACTTTAATGTTATTTATTTGTTAATATGCGGTTTAGTTGGCTTTAATTGGTTTGTAATGCTATTTATCCTTTTAATAAGACTACTTTCATGGTTCGATTATCTAAATAAGGAATCTAAACAGTCCACCCTTCTTTTCTTAGTTGCAGTTATTGCATTTTTATTTCATTTCAAATTAAAAATTTACAAACATGACTAAAGAATGGAGTTTATTCGTGAATCGTTTTGAAGCTGCTACCGTTAAAAACTATCCCAAAGCCATAGCAATTGGCACACAACACCGTGATAGCCTTTTTGCAGATAGCACTACCAACCCTACCGCACTTATTTGTTATAACCGTATTAAAACTAAAGTAGAAACCTTACAAATAGCACAAACAAACTTTTTATCTCAAAAAAATAGTCAGGGTGGCGCTGTAGTTAGCTTTAATGATATAGAAAACATACTATCGGCAACGGTAGATAGTTGGATGACGAGCATTAAAATAGTGTACCCCATTAAGAGTAATAACTTCAAAATTTTTTTTCCACATGGCAAAGGCACGTTTACCCATGGTAAACAACAAGCAAAGATTGATGCAGTTTTAACCTTAATTAAAGCTATTGATGGCGATGCTAGTTTAGCTACGGTAAAAACAACCATTCAGGCCTTTTACGACAATATGGTATTAATATTTAATACAAAAGGCGGATCAATAATAGATACCAAAAACGATAGTACTGCCGTAGAAGCCGCTAGAGTGGATATGTGTAATGTACTTTTTGGCAATTATGGCAAACTAATTGACGCCAACCAAGACGACATTAGCGAAGCAGCTAAATATTTTGATGAACCTTCTATTAGAAACCTTACGCAAAAAAGCTTTACCCTAACGGTTAAGCCTACTACGTATAAAAACATCTTTAAACGCACTTTTGCTGCACCCAATACTCAATATTTCCGCGTCATTAATAAAAGCAATGTGGCCTTTAAAATATTTTTAAGTGATACTAAAACGGGTATTTTGGGTGATACTTTTATACAGATAGACCCCAATACAACCACCCTTCATCTCTTAACCGAGTTGGGCGACCCTACCTCAAAACCCTTTATGAACGTATTAAATGTTGATGCTGCAATTAGCGGTAGATGTAGTATTAAGGTGCTTTAGACAATTGATAATTTAATAATTCATAATTACTAACTCGTATTTCGTAATTAATAGACCTCTTCGGAAATTGAAACTAGCTATATTTTCAGGTATCAGGTGTAACTTAAATCGTCATTTCGAGGCACGAGAAATCTAACCAGAGGCAGTAAACAAATTTGAAAATGCCTTTCTTTTATTCAGAATGAGATTTCTCGTGCCTCGAAATGACGTTATCGGGTGGCAAA
>Ga0007836_1000097_pt1 | contig 21406 bp, 17 predicted proteins | sample CryBogCBE23Oct07_FD_71205 | JGI IMG/M metagenome (GOLD analysis project Ga0007836, IMG submission 71205) | Freshwater microbial communities from Crystal Bog, Wisconsin, USA - CBE23Oct07 | ecosystem: Environmental > Aquatic > Freshwater > Lake | place: Crystal Bog, Wisconsin, USA | collected...
ACATTCGGCATGGCGCAACGATTATGGAGAAGAACTTTGCGAAATGCATTGTCATCTTCATAAACTAGAGAACCTCTAATGAATGCCTCAACCTGACAGTTATTCCTTAATTTAATGATATTGGCCTATAGGGTTATATTTCTTTCTCCCCAATAGTTATATAACTAGTAAACAAAAGCCTCCTTTTTCTCACAATGTGGTCATGCTACTTTGCTTAATTGTAAACCTGTTGGTTTTCTTTTTCCTCTTTGAAAATATAGTATTCAATAAAACTAACCATTAACCATGCTATTAAAGTGCCAATAGCATAACATACAATATCACTCCACAAAAAGCCGACTCCCAACATTAGCCTTCCTACAGTAAAACTTCGTAAGTAAAGCATAAAAGGGCTTTGGTTTAATTGAGATAGTTCATCTATTACTCCTAAGCCATAGTTTATAAGTGCCAACTTCCACAAGGGTGTCTTTGTAAAAAAGATTCGTACAAAAAAAAGAAACATGCCCGCCCATATTACATCACCCCCATAAACTACCACTATATTGGGGAACCATGTTTTATGGCTACGAGTGGCTAATGCCAACCAAGTACAGAAAACAAATAATACCGCATATACTATTTTACGTTTCATAAATTGTAATTAAAAGGGAAGAGATAGTAACTCTCCCCTCGATTAAAAAATAATTTATAGTTTAGGCATGGTCACCATCGCCATACCAATTAATTTTCCTACTTCCAAACATTATAAGTGCAAGGATGATAAACAACCCAATACTGCCTACCAACAATGCCGCATCTTCTAATTGGATTAGTATATAAATAAAGGAATATAGACAGGTGAGTAGGCTGCCAAAAATACTTGCCGATTTTATGCTTTTAAAATGTCCTTTGGCATACAATGTTATGAGCATAATGGTAGCAAAGGCTGCTATTAAGTAGGCAAATTCAAAAGCGATAAACTCGCTTATAGATAATAGTAAAGTAAAAAATATAACCAACGCCATTCCAATAAGTACATATTGAATAGGGTGCATGGGTTTGTGCTGCATTAATTCGATGATTAAAAACAAAGCAAAGGTGAGACCTATAAATAGAATTGCATATTTAACACTCTTCATGGTTTTAGAATATTGGTCGGTGGGTTGTATCATGTTTATGCCAAAAGCGATGTCTTGCTTATCAAAAGTAAAATCGTTAAGTACGGTTCCAAAAGGTAGGTTAGCACTATTAAAACTCCATTTTGCATTAAATCCATCTTTAGACACTTCTCTATAATTGGGAAGACTATTTCCTTCAAACTTAGGATCTGCCCATGTAGATTTAATATTGAAGGCACTGTTGGCGCTTAAAGGAACAAAGTGAAGCTTTTCGCTACCCTTTAATTTTAGGTTCATATTAAAGTTAAGCGACTTTGCAAAGTCTTCTTTGGTAAGTGGAATGCTAACTGATAAGCCAACCGCAGGCACTTGTTTTGTGTTTGCGTCTGTTCTAACATCTATTTCGCCATCAACTGATTTAGTTGTAACCGTTTCCGATTGATAAACTGGTAAGCCTGGCACAAAATCGTACTTGTTTCCATTAAAGTTAATGGATAATCGCTCTTCTATTCCTTTATAGTCTGATAGGTTAAAGCAGATTTTGGCTTCTTCTAGCTCAAGTGTGCTTACGTCAACATCCTTTGGAAGAATAATTTTAAAGTTTCCTGTGGTGTTTAATTCACTTCTGTATAGCAATACTTTATAGATGGAGCGTAAGCGCACTTCTGGTACGATATTACCATCCACCATCAAGTTTTCGGGTAATAGGTATAATTGTTTTTGTAGAGTAACGTTTTTTTGGTTTGCGTCTTTTGTAGTCACCTGATAAGGGATATAGATGTAAGGGCCGTAAATGGTTTGCGGTTTACTCCATCCATTAGCAACTTCATTCACCACTTCGGATTGGCGTTTCTCTCTTTCTTTTACTAGTTGAATAACAAAAGCAGTGGGGATCAACATCACCAAAATGAGCCCCGCAGTTATTAAACCCTTCATCAGTGTTTTGGTTGGGTTTAGCTGCTTATTACTGTGATTGCCAATTTTGGTAGATTGGTGTACCTCTTGATTTGTTACTGTTGCGCCTACGTTTTCGGCATCATGTGTTTGATTGTGTTCCATAAAATTGTAAATTTTTGTTGTTAAGAAATAAGTGTTTATTTTTTTATGTAAGAGTGCTATAGCAAAGAGGGAAGGGGTGAAAAGAGCAAGAGTAGCCAAAACTAGTTCTTGGAAAAAGGTAGCGTCATTATGACTATCAAAGGCCGCGAAAATGATTCCATATACCAAAGTACATCCAAAGCAAGCGCCTATAAGGGCAATAAGTTTTGATTTTAGTGAAGGGAATTGTCGTCTTATGATGGGTATTGCAACTAATAATACTATCATGATGGGGATACTAAAAATGGTTGTAGCAATAAATAGCATTATCCCAAATTTTGCAGTAGGTTTCTATATGCCATATTGTCTTACATTTGGGTATGAAACATGAGTATAGCGACAATCCTGTGACAGCATGGGGAGGCATGCAAGAGATGAAGGAACTGATAGATAAGACCGGCATCAGTAAAAAACTCCAAGAGTTAGGTTTGCCAGAAGGCAAAAGCAATAATAGTATTGATGCTATCAGTATCATAGAAAGTTTTTGGGTAAGTATATGGATTGGCTGTTTCCGGTTCAGTCATACGGCAGTGGTGCGTTTGGACGAGGTACTCCGCAATATATTTGGTTGGAAACGAGTGGCGTCAGGCACTACTTACGGGCGGTTTTTCAAGAAATTCACACCATCACTCAATCATTCTGTCTTCATAGGATTATACAGTTGGTTTTTCGAACAATTGCATTTTGACAACTACACATTGGATGTGGACAGCAGCGTGATTACCCGTTATGGGGAACAGGAAGGTGCGAAAAAAGGGTACAATCCAACCAAACGTGGTCGCAATAGTCATCATCCATTGTTTGCTTTTGTAAACGACATTAGGATGGTTGCCAATTGTTGGAACAGGAGCGGCAATACAAGCAGCAGCAATAATTGTATCCATTTTTTGGAGGAGACATTTGCCATACTAAAGAATAAGAAAGTGGGTCTGTTTAGGGCTGACAGTGGGTTTTGCTGCGAAAGCATACTGAAATTCATAGAAGATAAACAGATAGCCTATGTAATGTCATGTAAACTGTATGCCAACCTGCAAAGTGCTATTTATGGCATTGCCAAATGGCAGCCAATAGGTATGGGCATCTGGATAACGGAAATGGAATTTAGGCAAGGTGGATGGAGCAAGGCTAGAAGGATCATTATCATCAAACAACAAGAAGAGGTACGCAGGAGAACAACAGGGAAAAAATTGTCCAGCCTTTTCAAGCTGGAAGATATTGACAAGGACAAGGTATTCAAGACCCGTTACCATGCCTTTGTATGCAATCAGGAGTTGCCAGCCATTGAGATTTGGGAACAATATAAAAGGCGTGGCGATGCAGAAAACAGGATAAAAGAACTAAAGGAGGACTTTGGTGTACAGGGATTTTGTATGGACGATTTTTGTGCCACAGAAACAGCTATGCGATTTGTAATGGTTGCCTATAATTTGATGAGTTTATTTCGTCTATTAACACTTCAAAAGCAACCCAGTCCTACACTTTCTACTTTAAGGTTCAATTGCTTTGCAGTTGGGGCATGGATAGAAAAAGGCATACTTAAAATGGCTGTGCCACTCAAAAGAAGACAATGGTACGATAGCCTTTTCTCTTTCATTGAAAACACTAAACTGCCATTAAGTCTTACAGGATAAGGCTACTGCAAAATTTGGGATTATCCACGACTCTAGTTGGCCATAATCATTTTTTATTGCAGATACTAAGGCTGTGCCTACCCCAAATGCAAGGTTTGTAAGTAACCATATTAGCACAGCTAAAGCTGCAGAAGTTTTCTTGTTAGTGTCCATATAAAGTGCTATGAAATTCAAAGTATATGTGTAAAAAAAATTATTTACTATTGTTTATCATTTGCTCCAATGCAGTAAGGTGTTGTTTAAAAGCTATAAAACCTATTGGAGTTGCTTTGTAGGTAGTGTTGGTTTTACGACCAATAAACCCTTTTTGCACTTGTATATAACCACTGTCTTCCAAACCCTTAATATGGCTAGCAAGGTTACCATCGGTAATTTGTAAAAGCTCCTTTAAATGATTAAAATTAATTTCGTCATTCACCATTAAAGCACTCATGATGCCTAGGCGTATGCGGTTATCGAAAACTTTATTTAAATGTTGAATGGGATTCATTGATTAATTATAACTATTTGGCAGTTGAATAATAATTTAAGTTTGGTGAATAGCTTATTGTTTTTCGTATTTTAACCACATTACTAAACCATATATTATATGCAACAACCCAAAACCTATTGCCCAAAAAAGTAAACCTTTTCCTATAAAAAGTAAGTTGATAATGCCCAGAAGTAACTGTGAATATCCTAAATAACGCACTTCATTTAAAGTATATTTAGATGCATTAACCAGGGCTAGTCCATAGAATAATAAGCAACCAGGCGCAATTAAACCAACTACACCCCACATAGCAAGTTTAAGTAGAAAGATTCCACCAATTACCAAGGGAATACTCATATTAATAAATAATCTTTTAGAAGTAGTGCTCCACATAGACACTTTGGTTCTTTTACTACGAATAAATGTGAAAATAAATGTAGAAACCAACGCTGAAAAAAAGGTAACAATTGCTATTTGAACCAGTTGGTTACTTAGTAAATTGGGCAAAGTAAAATTACCATTTACAGATGCGTCATATAAAGTAGTATCGAGGTCTTCAACTACGCCCGCTTTTGAGTGCAGGATAGAAGCATTGCCAAAATACGCCCCTACTAATGCGCAGGTGCCTGCGGCAATACCACTTAAACCGCTAAGGCTAATAAAACGACTACTTTGCTCCATCATCTGTTTTATGTGTTGTAGTTCCTCGCTATGTTTTATTTCTTCATTATGCATAAAAGTGCTTTGAGATGCAAAGTAAATAGGATTTGTAATTACTACCAAATTATTTTTCAACATTTAATAGTTGATTTAATAAAATGGTGGGGATGTTAGTTTATATTGAATAGATGGACACTATTATTTTAAAACATTTCAGTTCTTAATTCACCACAAATATTTTATACAAACAAGGAATGAAGGCGATTAAAATAGGGGATAAAGACTTGAGAATAATATATGATAATGGAGATTGAAAGAGAATCGTTATTAAATAAACCAAACTTTAATGTTTATAAAACATATTGTAATTTGAAATCTATTTGTGGGTTACAATAATTATTTGCTACGAATCAATTAATGGAATAGTCATAGTGTTGTAGGTAAATTATATGCCAAAATTTACATCAAGAAATAAATTGTTGTTAATTATTTTTACATTGAATATCGTCCTATATGTGACTTGCACCCCAACTTTATTGTAATCTATCCTACCTAGATTTAATGTCTACGAAACTTGCCCCAACTTATTTAAACTCTTGATTGACAATATTACTTAAGACCTATTGCTAAGAACCTGTTCATAAACTTCTAATTAGGATTGCAATAAATGCGAGAACCATAAATTATAAGCTATTGGTGATTTTTCTTTCACAATTTTTCCAAAGCCTCTTGCATTTGTCAAACCATTCGAGACAGCATTCTACCACCTTTCTCTTAGGCATTACTCAAACTTGTGCAATTCATTGCGCTTTGCTCCCTCCACCATTGCCCCAATAAGCTCCTTTGCAGACTTGGCAAAGCTTTCACCATAATACCCACCATCGACAAGCACGTTTGTTACAGATGAAAGATTACCTTTTGGTGCCGTGAACATAAGCACCGCCCCATCTCTGTAGGTGATATTTGCTGTAGTGACACTATAGCAAGCCCAAAAAAAATTTCATACAAATCAACCTTTCTTTGCTTCGCCCGCTTCTTTAATACCTCTAATGTTACTGATTTTTTTAAACTATTCCCTGCTTATTTCAATGGGGTATTTTTCCTGTTTTGAGTATCTATTTCGATAAAAAAATAATGAAAAGAAGTAACTAATTATTTCTTCTCAATAAATATCTATACAAAAATCATTGAATTAAGGGTGTCTAAAAGATGATGAACAGGTTTTAACAACCCTACCCCCTTACAGTAAATTTTAATTTAACAGGAGTGGCACCTTTAATAATGATGTTGGCATTAATTTCTGGATGCTTTTTTGAAGAAGGTTCAAACTTAAAATTTTGTAATAACTCACCCACTACGATCTTAATTTGATATTCGCCTAATGCACGACCAATGCACATTCTTTTTCCTTGTCCGAAAGGAATGTAGGCAAAGTTTTTTCCTTTAAAGTTCTCTTTTTCAAAATTCTCCACATTGAATGATTCGGCATTTGTCCAAAAAGATTTATGACGGTGAAGCGCATAACTACTAATAACAACAATGCTTTTTGCAGGAATAATGTAATCGTCAAGAACATCTTCTTGTTGTGCTTCACGGGCATAGGACCAAACGGGGGGATATAACCTAAGAGTTTCCTTTATAACTAGGTCTAAGTAGGGCAATTGTCTATTGGCTATATTGATTGTTGGGTCATTAGTAATGGATAGCTTAATTTCTTCCATTACTTTTTTTTGCAATTCAGGAATCGTAGCGAGGTTAAACATCGTCCAAGTAATAGCAGTAGCAGTAGTATCAAATGCGGCAAATACAAAGTTCATAAACTGATCTCTAATATCTGTTGTGGTAACCTTTTGCAATTTATAATCTTCTAATAACAAAGAAAATAATCCTGAAGGCTTAAAAGTTTCATTTATTAAATCTTGTACTAATTTGTCTGCAATAGCATTTAAAATGGCTAAATATCCTTCATGCTTAGTGTACTTATAGTTAATGCCGACAGGTTTTAAAGCAAAAGCTTTTAGTTGAAACTTAAACAATGCGCCTACACTAGATGCTTCCATTCTGTTGGTTAAAGCATCGTAAATTTCAAGATAGTTAAACTTTACTTCATTAGATACTTGGGTACGCAACATGATGCGCAACATCAATAAATTAATTTCCCTTTCAATATTTATAATAGGATCTCTAGCTATTTGGTGATGAATAGTTTTAATTAATTGAGCAAGTTCTTCCTCAATAAAAGGCAAGGTACTTTGTATAGCAGTAACGGAAAATAAGCCTTTTAGCAATTTATGTTGTACTTCCCAATCTTCACCATCACTCATAAAAATACCATTACCCAGCATTTCATGCAGCCCTGTAATTGAAGATTGTTTTACAGCTTTGCCCCTTGAGTAATTATCCTGGTTGTCTTTAAGAACATGTTTTATATAATCGGGGTGGTTTAAAAAGATAATATTACTATCCTTAGCGAGTTTTAAATTAAAAATATCTCCATAACTTTTCATCATGTTGGAGATTGCCTTTAAAGGATTATTTATTAACTGAGCGGCATGTAAAGGAATTTTGAGCGAAGGAACAAGCGGAATTGATTTATGCAAAGGAGTAGTATTCATTTCAATAGATTATAATTTGAAGTTTTCTACCTGAAAAACAAATTCCCTTATTAATCTAGCCAACAATGGACCATCCCCAATGATATGGTCTAATGATAACGTGATACCCACCATGCTTGATTGCTTATCATCGGCAGAAGTTTCTTCTTTAAAAGTGCCAATAAACATGCCACTACTATGAAAATGACTTGGAATTCCGTAAGATAATACCTTAGTATTGCCACTGTGTATGGTTGAACTAAAATATACATTGCCCACATTGTCTTTCCTTAATAAAGGGTTTGTCATTAGTAGATAATAAGACCAATTGCGTATAAACTGTGGAAGTTTGAAAAAGATTTTCTCGGTAGAGGTAATTTCCTTTTTAAGAGTGGCAAGGCTTTTAAGGGCTTCCTCTAATTCGTAAACAGTTTTTTTATTGATGCCTCTAATAACTTTTTGCCATAGAAAACGCCTATCCTCTTGTTGTAATTCAAAGGGAAAGAAAGCATCAGCTTCTTCAAATCTAAATAGTTTATTTCCGCGGCCACGCATCGAAAATCCATCCTTGTATTTATCTAAGGCTTTGCCATAGCAATAAAACAAACATGCCAATACCGATACACTTACTTTAGATTGTTGTTTTAAGGTTTTGGTTTGCTGCCTAATGTGTGCAATATCAATTTCAAAACAACCGTGCATTAGTTTTACATACTTATTGAGTTTAGCTCCTTCTGCAGCCATTATTTTCTCTATAGAAAACGGTTCAATAGTATATTTTTTATCAGCCATTAGTTAATTTAAAGGTTACTTGTTGCTGGATTCAAGATTCAAGATTCAAGATTCAAGATTCAAGATTCAGGTTACAGGTTAAAAGTTTCAGGGTACTTTATGTAGAAATCATTATTTTACTAAATCCCTTTTGTCACTAATTCCTATTCTCTATCCCCAATTTCCTTACTACTATCCCATCTATCCCTTTATCCTGCTATCAAAACCTCGCCAGTCATTTCTTTGGGTATGGGCAATCCCATCACCGATAAGATAGATGGAGCAATATCACCCAATTTGCCTGCTTTAAGTTTGCCATGCCATTCATTGTCTATTACAAACAAAGGAACTAAGTTTAAAGAGTGTTGCGTATTAGGACTTCCATCTTCATTTACCATATAATCTGCATTTCCATGATCGGCAGTAAGAAAAATAGTGTACCCATGATTTAGTGCAGTAGTAACAACCTTTTCTACACACTTATCTACTGTTTCAACAGCTTTAACAACAGCACTAAAAACACCTGTATGCCCTACCATATCTGCATTAGCAAAGTTTAAGCAAATAAAGTCAGCAGACTCACTTTCAATTTCAGGAACTAATTTTTCTACCAATTCATTCGCACTCATTTCAGGTTGTAAATCGTAAGTAGCTACTTTAGGGCTAGCTGCCATGATTCTAGTTTCACCTTCAAAAACATTTTCACGACCACCGCTAAAGAAAAAGGTAACGTGAGGATATTTTTCAGTTTCCGCAATACGAATTTGTTTCTTACCATTTGCCGCTAATACCTCACCTAAGGTGTTATTTAAGTTATCATTTTGGAACATGACGTGTACATTTTTAAATGTTTTATCATATTCTGTAATGGTGGTATAATGTAGGTTTAATTTGTACATGCCTAAGTCAGCATGGTCTTCTTGTGTAAGCACATGGGTAATTTCACGACAACGATCAGTTCTAAAATTGAAACAAATGGCAACATCGCCCTCTTTTATCTTTCCATTATCTCCAATCTTTCCATTGATAATTGGCTTTATAAATTCATCGGATACACCATTATTGTAAGACGCTTGTATCGCATCAATTAAATCATTCGAGGTTTCACCAATCCCATTCACCAACGCATCATAGGCAAGTTTTACTCTTTCCCATCTCTTATCCCTATCCATTGCATAATAGCGACCTGTAATTGTTGCAATTTGTCCCACCGAATGGGTTAAATATTCTTGCAAATTAGAAATAAACCCTAAACCGCTTTTAGGATCACAATCTCTACCATCTGTAAAAGCATGAATATAAACTTCTGATAGACCATGTGCTTTACAAACATCAACAATAGCTTTTACATGAGAAGTATGCGAATGAACACCACCATCGCTCACTAAACCCAACAGGTGTAAAGGCTTTTTATTATCTAAAGCATAATTAATAGCTGTTAATAAACTTTTATTTTGTGCTAGTTCTCCTGTTTTTATGGCAACGTTTATTCTTTGAAGTTCTTGATAAACAATTCTGCCCGCACCCAAATTTAAATGACCAACTTCACTATTGCCCATTTGTCCTTCGGGCAGGCCTACTTCTTCACCACAAGTAACTAAAGTAGTATTGGGATATTTACTGTATAAAGAGGTTACAAACGGAACATTTGCATTTTGAATTGCATCGGATGTTTTGCTTTTGCCTAAGCCCCAACCATCCATTATAATTAAAATAGCTTTCTTACTCATGGCATAAAACTAAGGGTTTTGGTTATTATTTTAAATAATTTTAGTGAAAATTAGATTTGTTGGCATATTTTTAGCTTTAAACAGGTAATATAAGATTAACAATGAAAAATATATACGCATTTATTGGTTTAAGTATTTTGCTAATGTCCTTTAGCCATTTTGATAATTCAACAGCGATTATAAATGCATTAAAAACTGCTAATGCAACAGAGGTGAGCAGGTACTTTGATAATTACATTGATTTGAAGCTACCTGAACATAATGAATTGAAAAATATAGGAAAAAATCAAGCTGGTATTGCTTTAGAAAACTTTTTTAAAGAGAATGACATTAAAGGATTTGAATTAAGCAGCCAAAGAGATATGAATGGAACCATGTATTTAGCCGGGAGATTGCAAAATTCAAATAAGGGGTATAACATAACAATACTATTAAAAACAAAAGACACTAACCAGCAAATTATAACTTTACGTATCAATTAATATCCAAAAAAGGTCATTAAAAGCTGAAATATACCTTACAACTTTAATGAGTAGATAGTTATTTTGGTGCCCAGCATAAATTTATAAGTATTCAATTAAATCATGGTATAGTAGTGGATTTACCTTGTTGAAATAAAGGTTATCAAGTTTTTCTAGACTATAGATAATTTGATAAATATTTAATTAGGTTTAATGATTAATATTGATTGTTGAAAAAAATAGGTTTATTTGCTTTTTGTCATGATGATTGTGCTACTAATTACTTTTTTACAGTTTACTAGTAATAATTAACAGCTTACTATTTTTATTAAATTCCTAAAACAAAAAAAATGGAGTTTGGAAGAACATCAAAAAGAAAATTAGACACAGTAAATTTCTCTTTGCCACCTCAGCGCGAAGAGAATAAAAAAATTTTAACAGGTTTAGAACACACCAAACCAAAAGTATTTATTGGAGGGTCAAAGTGGGGAAAGCATGAATGGATTGGCAAGATTTTTCCTCCTAAGGTTAGCGATAAATATTTTTTAGAGAATTATGCTAGGCATTTTAACAGCATTGAGTTAAATGCAACTCATTATAAACTAATAAGCTCTAAAACAATTAACAAATGGATTGAAAAGACCGCTGGAATAGATTTTCTGTATTGTCCTAAATTATACCAGGGCATAACCCACAAAGGAACCCTTTATGATAAAGATGAAGTATTGAGGGAATTTTTAGCAGGTGTTTCTTCATTTAAAAAACAATTGGGGCCTATCTTAATTCAAATAAGTGAATCACTTGGTCCTAAAAGGAAAGCAGAGCTTTTTTCATTCTTGGAATCATTACCTAGAACGTTAGGCTTTTTTGTTGAGGTTCGTCATGCAGAATGGTTGACTGATGTTAATGAACAAAATGAATTATTTAGTTTTTGCGCCAAATATAATATTGGGGTAGTTATTACAGATACCGCTTTACGAAGAGACTGTGCACACATGCGCCTTGCAATTCCTAAAGTATTTATTAGGTATGTAGGTGAAGGTCTACATAATACTGATTATAATCGAATAGATGAATGGGTAAAGCAATTAAAAATTTGGATTGAAAATGGTTTGGAAGAAGTCTATTTCTTTATGCATTTAGAAGAAGAACAATATCTGCCAGAATTAACTACTTATATGATAGAAAATTTAAATGACACTTGTGGTCTCAATTTAAAAAAACCTACTTTTATCAAGAAGAATAATATCTTGTTCTAGTTGTTTACCTGTAGAATTGCCATATTTGTTAGATGTAGATGTTGAATTAGACTCTTTAACCTAGGTCTACAATACAAAAAAGACCAATTATTAGGCTTATTTTCAAATTGAAACATATTATTTTAAAATAAACTAGAATAAATGAAGCCTTTAAATGGAATTATGATAGCGTTCAATTGCAAAATTTGGGTTAAAGATTGATTAGTAATCATGGCGAAAGGATTAGCAAATACGACAAAAAAACTTCAAAAGCCTTCAAAAGCAAGTGGTCATACTAAAAAGAGAAACTTTTTGTTGCCAAGTGTAATAGCTTTATTAATCATCGCTGGGTTTAGTTGGTGGATCTTTAATATTTGGAAGCAGCAAAAAAAGGTAGAGCGGTTGGAGGAGAATTATTCTAATGCCTTTAGGGTTTCTATTCCTGCTAGCTATACCATTCATGGCATTGATGTTAGCACTCACCAAAGTAACATTAACTGGCAAAAAGTAGCTGCTATGAAGGTTAATAATGTTAGTGTAAACTTCTCCTTTATTAAATCAACAGAGGGGATTGATAGCAAAGATGATTTTTTTTATAGAAACTATACTCAAGCTAAAAGTAACGGTTTGATTACCGGGGCTTATCACTTTTTTATAGCAACCAAAAGTGGTGCATTACAAGCAAAAAATTATATAAGAAACACTCCTTTATCAACCGGCGACTTGCCTCCTGTAGTTGATATCGAAAATTTATATGGAGCTTCCCCTAATAAAATGCGTGCTAGATTATATGAGTATTTGCAAGCTATTGAAGCAAAATATAAAGTGAAACCGATTATTTATACCTACATTGAATTTTATGAAAATTATTTAGGAGATCAATTTAAAGAATACCCACTATGGGTAGCGCATTATGAAGAACCAGAAAAACCAAGAATAGAGCGAGAGTGGATGTTTTGGCAACACTCAAAAGAAGGTCATGTAAATGGCATTCAAAAAAAGGTAGATATGAATGTGTTCTACGGAGATTCTTCGTTACTTCAAAAAATATTAATCCCTTAATTACTTGTCTCGACAAGCTTGGCATAAAATTGTTAATCACTCCATCAAAGAATAGTTTTCTTGCTAATAAAATTATTTTGACACTATCACCTACTGCAAGCCTAGGTGTAGGCTTTTGGGCTTCTACGGCTTTAGTAAAGGGGCACGCAATAACTATTGGGTTCAATAGATTCAACATTAAACACTAATCGCGATTGTTACGGCTGGTATCACCATTGTTACGGCTGGTATCGCCATTGTTACGGCTGGTATCACCATTGTTACGGCTGGTATTGCCATTGTTACGGCTGGTACCACCATTGTTACGGCTGGTATTGCCTTTGTTACGGCTGGTATCGACGTTGTTACGGCTGGTTAAAAGGATGGTACAAATTATTTTTTACCGCAACGAACGCAAAAGAAGTGCACATTATAAACGCAAAAGGAGGCAAGTTGACTAAAAGCTATTATTTGCTTTCTTTAAATACTTTAGTTACCTACGGCATGACTGCCTGTTCATTAGCATTTGTTTTAAATCTTTAATTTTATCTATTCGCCTTGCCGCAGCATAAACTTTGTTATTACTTGATAGTTATTGGTTTGCTATTTATATTTCTTCACATGATGAGGTTACAGTTATTAAAATTACATTGTTTATCATTTGTGCTTCAATTGACAGTAGATTGAATTGGTATTTTATTGTAAAAGAATTTCTTCTATCACAGCAGGAAAATGCTTGTGTTCTAAAATGTGTATTTTATCAGCCAAAGTTATTGGGGTATCCTCACTTGAAATATTGCATTTTGCTTGAAATATAGTAGCACCCTCATCAAAATTTTCATTTACATAGTGTATGGTAATACCACTCTCTTGTTCTTTTGCTGCTATTACAGCGTTGTGTACATGCATTCCATACATTCCCTTACCCCCATATTTAGGTAACAAAGCAGGATGAATATTTATAATCTTGTTAGGAAATACATCTATCAAAGGCTGAGGTATTTTCCATAAAAAGCCAGCCAACACAACTAAATCAATCGATCGTGCTTTTAAAGCTTCACTGTACCCGTCGCCTATAAAAAATTGTTCTTTCTCAATCATGAATACGGGTATTTTTTCCGTTTTTGCAATGGAAATTACACCAGCCTCGGGCTTATTACAGGCAATTACCACTACCCTTGCCGTATTACTATGCTTAAAATGTGTAATTATCTTTTGGGCATTACTTCCTGCACCTGATGCAAAAACTGCAATTCTTTTCATACATATATTTAAAATAATCTATGCCAACTTCATTTAATAGTACTTAATAAACATAGTTTAGCATTTTTTAATGCGGTAAAGTTATTGGTTTCAGCACTTAATACTTTTCTAAAGGGTACAATCAATAGCATTGCTATTAACTTTGAGGCTTCATTTATTTAAGAATATGTTGGTATCTAAAGGGTTTATTAAAATGTTATGGGTAGTAATCGTTACTACTTTTTTAGTGATTGTTGCGGGTAGTGTGGTACGAACAACCCAAAGCGGTATGGGGTGTCCTGATTGGCCAACTTGCTTTGGTAGTACTATTCCACCTACAGATTCTACACAAGTCTATTATCAACCCAATCATCTGTACAAAAAGGGGCAATTTATAATTTACAATGACAGTCTAAAATATGCATTACAGAAATTTACAAGTAAAGAAAAATTCAATCCATCAGAATGGAAACAATATGAAAAACATAATAACGCCCATTTTAGTGTGTTGCATACTTGGATAGAATTCATAAATAGGTTGTTAGGTGTATTGTTAGGGCTATTTGTATTGGCAGTTTTTATTTGGAGTTTCTGGTATATAAAAAAGCAACCCTCTTTAGTTTTCTTAAGTTTTGGCTTGATACTGCTTACAGGTTTTCAAGCTTGGTTAGGCAAAACGGTAGTTGATAGTAACCTTGCATTAATTAAAATTACCACACACATGTTTGGTGCGCTTGCAATGGTTTTCCTAGGGTTGTATTTACTTTATATTGCAAAAGGAAAACCCGCTATCACTACCACAAAAAGAATTATAAACCTAAATTCTTTACTAGGTTTGATGCTAGTGTTACAGTTAATAATGGGTACAGAAGTACGCGGACAAATTGATTATATAACAGAACATCTTGCAACTATTGATCGTAGTGGATGGGCAGTATTATTAAAAGGATGGTTTTACGTGCATAGAAGTTTTTCATTAGTCATTGCTGCTATAAGCATTTACCTATTTGTGCTTTCATTCAAGCAAACTGCATCATTGGTAAGCAATTGTTTTAAACCTATTCTTGGCATCATAATAATAGAAATTGGGGTTGGGGTAACCTTAGTTTATTTCAATTTTCCACAGGCGGCACAGCCCTTACATCTGTTATTATCCTCAGCATTAGTTGCTTTAATCTTTAATAATTTACTAAAGTTGAAGTGTGTAAAATGATCGTTTAACATCCTTAATGCGAATAAAGGGTTTAAAGTGCCTTTAGGTACGGAATATTAGTAGGAGTCAATTAATGAAATTATCAAAGTACCGTAGGTATGTTATATGCCAAAATGTACATCAATAAATGCATTGTTGTTAATCATTTTTAAATTGTAGGTCGTGCCATACGGAACTTGCACCCCAACTTTATTATCAACTATCCTACCAATATTTAGTGCCTACGGCACTTTCCCCTGCTTATTTTCAACCCTTGTTTCGCATTCATAAACTCAATAACTAATACTACCTTCTCTGCCTAAAAAACGCTTTCATTAGGTTGGCACATTCTGCGGCTAAAACACCTGTAATGATTTCTGTTTTAGGATGAAAGGGTGTTTTTGATAGATAGGTTCTATATCCATTTTTATCGTCGGAAGTGCCGTAAACAATCCTGCCTATTTTTCCCCAATATAAGGCGCCACAACACATTAAGCAAGGCTCAACGGTTACATAAAGGGTTGCATCAGGTAAATATTTACTTCCATAAGCTTGGTACGCAGTGGTTAATGCTAAAATTTCGGCATGCGCCGTACTATCATTTAGTAACTCAACTTGGTTGTGTCCACGGGCTATTATCTTGTTATTCATTACTACTACTGCCCCTACAGGAACTTCTTCTTTTTGGTAAGCCGCTGTTGCCTCCTTCAGGGCTTGTTGCATAAAGTATTCGTGGTTATTAACCTGCTCCTCGTTAAATAATTGCATCAGCCAAAAGTATAGGATATAACTATCCAACAAATAACCATCGTTAATATATTAATGGGTAGTAAAATATTCCTGCACTTTCTTATTTTTGCCTCAACAATTTTTCCTGCCCTGCAAGCGGGTTTAAAAAATTAAATTTATGACAGTATTATACAATCGTGTAAGTAGCGAAGAGCTAAAGCAACGCATGTTGCTAGAAACAGAACCAAGAACCACCATTAGTTTTTACAATTATTTCTATATAGAAGAGCCTAAAGTATTTAGAGACTACTTGTATCTTCATCTTGATAAGCTAAGTGTATTTGGAAGAATATACATTGCAACTGAAGGAATTAATGCACAAATTAGTGTTCCCTCAAACAACTTTGAAGCTTTTAAAACTTTCCTTTATGGCATTGAACAGTTAAATGGATTACGTTTAAATGTGGCAGTAGATGATGATGGTAAAAGTTTTTGGGTATTAAAGATTAAAGTGCGAGATAAAATTGTGGCAGATGGTATTAACGACCCCAACTTTAATATGGCAAATAGAGGTAAGTATGTAAATGCTGCCCAAATGAACCAATTATTACAAGATAAAGAAACCATTGTAATTGATATGCGCAACCACTATGAGTACGAAGTGGGGCATTTTGTAAATGCTTTAGAAGTTCCTTCCGACACTTTTAGGGAGCAATTACCAATGGCTGTACAGATGATGGAGGATAAAAAAGACAAGAACATCATTATGTATTGTACGGGTGGAATACGTTGCGAAAAAGCAAGCGCCTATATGCTTCACCATGGGTTTAACAATGTATTTCATTTAGAAGGAGGTATTATCAACTATGCTCAACAAGTAAAACAAGCGGGTTTAGAAAGTAAGTTTATTGGTAAGAACTTTGTATTTGATAATAGATTGGGTGAGCGTATTACAACTGATGTAATTGCTAATTGTCACCAATGTGGTAAACCCGCCGACAGTCATACCAATTGTAAGAATGATGGTTGTCATTTGCTATTTATTCAATGTACAGAATGTGCTACAGAATTTGATGGTTGTTGTAGTAGTGAATGTCAAACAGTTTATAAACTTCCTCTCGAAGAACAAAAGCAACTTAGAGCAGGGATTGACAAAGGTAATATGGTATTTAATAAATCAAAATCAAGGCTTCGTCCTCGTTTGAATGAAATAAATGGATTGTAAGCTTTAAAAAAATGGAGAATTGGAATCATTTTGCCATCCTATTCATTATTTGTACATTTTAGGTGATGTGGTTCCTTTAAATCATGTACCATTATTATATTGAAGCGGTGGAACAGTAGTTTGCAACATCAAGATATTTCATCACCACAAAATGTTACTTTCTTTGCGTTCATTTTTCACTTTCAATGAACACAACTCATCAATCTTGTTTAATGAATACGATTAAGGGTAATTTTAAAATTAAATTATCCTTTAATGGAATACAGAAGCAACTGTTGTTTTGCATATTTCTCTTGACCCTACTTTCATCTACTGCTCAAATCAATTCTATTGACTCTATTGTTAAAGCTTCCTCTTATGGTGATAAATATGTATGGTCATATTCTAAAGATTCATCTGGAACTAATTTATTGCCTTGGGCTATTTTTAAACCCAATGAATTTGGATCAGCAAAAATAGTTTTTGATAGTGTGGGTGTAAAAGACCTTGGTAATGTACCGGGTGCAGGCATTCACCCACGAATGTTCTTTTCAAATGCGGAACTTCCTGCTTTAAGGAATCGATTAAAAAATACAAGAGCCGGTCAGGAAGCATGGAAAAATGTGTTAGAATATGCCAATGCACTAAAGTTAACCTACAATGAAAGTGCAGATTATGCTAAGCCAGATTGGATGGGTGGGTCTTTTCAAGTACATGGCCGTTGCCCACTGTTTAGAATTGGGGGGTACAAAAACAGAGAGGATTATTACACCGAGTTAGCGAATGGAAAAGTACCCACAAAACAATACCCGTGGATGCAAGCGATGTCTGTAGAGGCCTTGAGATGTGTAATTGATAATGATTCAACTGGTGCAAACAAACTTATAAAGGCAACTATTACTGCAATAGGCATTGAGCAATACAGGAGGGATACTACTGATAAAGCTGTTGCTGTTGGCCAACCACCAAATCCTTCTACCAACCGATTGTTTGCTATTGCTTTAGGTTTTATCTATGACTTTACCTATAATTTCATGGATACTTCTCAGCAAAGAATTATTAGGGATGAACTCATTACTGAATCTGCTTGGCAGGACAACTATGGTACTTTTAATCATCCAGAAAATAGTCGCAGTAATTGGGCAGGGTTCTCTTATTGGGTGTTCGATTTAATGGCATTGGAAGGGGATAAAGGCTTTAACGACCTTAAATTCAGGGGATTATACAGAGGCTTACGCAACTTTTATAATACTTCTTTCTTTGAAGCAGGTACAGACTACGAGGGTGAAGGTAAACTTCTTTTCGCCATGGATGCAGTTACTACTTATGATAGGGTTGCAGAAAAATATGGGTTAGAAAAGTTATCACATCATCCATTAGTCCGTAAGAACCTAAGTAATTTTACAATATCATCTGTCTTGCCTACGCTTAGAAATTTTGTCATTTTTGATATTTTAGGTGGTATGGGCAAAGGGGTTACGGTGCCATTGGATGTTTTAGTTGCACATTATCTTTACCCCAACGACAAGAAAATAGATTTTATTTATAGAGTTACTGTAGCTGATGATTATAGTTCTTTACCTAATAGGGTAGATAACTTAGTGAATGGAGTAATTATAAGTGCTTTGTATGCCACCGATTATGATTCAACCATTAATCCAGATAATTTAAACTTACCAAAAACCTTCTTTTGTGGTCAACGTTCTTTAATGATGACTCGTTCTTCATGGGATACAATGGCTTCCTTTTTAACCATGCACACGCGTGGTGCTAGTGGCGGTCATCCTTATATAGACCGCAACGGTATTATGTTAGCAGGCAAGGGTAGGCCGTGGGTTACCATACCCGTACATGGTGGTGAAACTGCAGGTTGGAAGTGTGATATAGTTGAAATAGATGGTAGGGATCAAGATAATTCTACTCCAGCAAGAATGGTAGATTTTGTGGACAGTAGCCTTGCCACTTTTGCGGTAGGCGATGCAAAATACAGCTGGGATTGGAGTTGGCGAAGGATAGACAATAATATTTACGGCAAGCAAGCAACTTTTGCTGATGCAACCAATGGAACTATTGGGATTGGTTATGGATATAAGTTGGTTGACCAATCATTTAACGACTTTGCTTACACTAAATCTAAAGATCTTAAATATCAAACAGCTCTAAAAACCTTTCCTCATTGGTTAAATGTAGAAGGTACTATTTCGGCAGATGCCAAACAACCGAGTACACCTGTATTAAAAGCTTTTAGAACATCTGGCATTGTGCGGGGAAAGAATCCTTATGTTTTAGTGATAGATGATATTCAGCACAATAAACTTACGTCTACTTACGACTGGAATCTAAACCTGATGCCAGATTTAAAAATGGTGAAGACGCTTCCTAAAAACGCACAAAGTGGGGACTTTGTATTTACTGATAGCAATAGCATCAATAAAGATGGTAGTATTAAAACAGGGGCTTCCTCTTTATTAATTAGAGTACTACAAGCAAATGGAAAAATTAGCCCTGCTACATTAATCGTACGGGAAAGTCAAAACATATTTACTTATCGTTCTATTGCTACTTCCCCCGATTTTAAAATAATGCTTTTCCCTTTTATCATGGGCGATTCATTACCTAAAACAACTTGGGATACTTTACAAAAAAAACTAAGCATTGCTTTTAGCAACCAGTTAGATAGTGTTTATTTTACTCCTGATAGTTCTGGTAAAACAAATTTGCAGATTGTAAGGGGCGGTAATACCATAGTAAAAGTTAATAACCCAGTTTCAAAATTGATTGACCCTGATACCGACCAATTAGATAGTCTTTTAGTACAAGAAGCTAGCTTAGTACCTGTTGTAAAAAATTATGATGTGGCCAACGAAAAAGGGTTGTCTGCCTCTTGGTCTTTTGAAAACTATAATCCATTAGATAGTTCCTACAAGGCCAATCAAGCAAAACTAAACTTGAAAATTAGTGCAAAAAAAAGTACTTCAGTAAGTGGCATTAAGGGTTTAGGAGTACGGTTCGATACGTTGGGGGTTAGTGTACCTTACAGTAGCACCGCAAAGACACTTGATAGTTTAAGTTTTTCTTTTTGGGTTAAAGCTGATACCAATACCACGGGAACCATTGCTAATTTTGGTGTATTAAGTGGGTTTCAAATGGATTACAATCAAGGTATAGGACGCTTTAGCGCACAAGGTAAATGGGGGATTGGTAATTTTAATGTAGACGTTATGGGCGGTTGGACAAACTTTGTAGTAACCTATGATACCAATTGGATAAAGCTTTACAGGGATGCAATTTTATTGATGAAGATACCCGTTAAGACTAAGTTTATAAATGCAAAGTCGTTCATATTAGGTACTAAGTTTAATGGGTTATATGATGAGTTAAATGTATTTAACCGTTGTTTAGATTCAGCAACTATTATGAAGATGTATTTGTCTACTTATTATCAATTTACCTCTAGCTTGCCTTTAAAGTTATTATCGTTTTCAGGAGTTAAAAAGAACAATTATAACTTACTTAATTGGCAAACAGTCTATGAACAAAACGTTGAAAATTATAAAATTCAGAAGTCTCTTACCCCTACTTTACTAGGCTTTAAAACCATTGGAGAAGTTTCTGCAAAAAACAATGCAGCCGATAACTATAATTATATAGACACTTTAAATGCAGTCGATGATTTACAAGGTTATTATTACAGAATAGTATCAAAGGATAAAGATGGTGGTGAAAGCTATTCTCCGCTAGTGTTTATAGATGCTTTGAATAGAGATGCACTCAAAATATATCCTAACCCTGCACAAAACCAGTTGAATATAGTAGGTACTAAGATTACCGCTGTTAATATTTATGGTATTAATGGGCAATTACTCCGCCAATATCTTACTGGTAGTACAAACAATGCAAACCTTAATTTATACAACTTACCAAAGGGCAATTACTTAGTAGAAGCTTATTATGGTGCAGAGAAAAAAACAGTAAGTAAAGTGGTGGTTGAATAGGATGCAGGTGGTTTTTGTGAATAAGTGCTGCATAGTTAGGGAGTGAATATAGCAGATAGATTTGATAACTTATCTGCTCAGTTTTAATCACAACGATTCAAGAAATTGTTGTGCATTAGTTAGGTGTGCTTGTTGTTTTGATTGTGGCATTTTATTAAAACTGTTCACCAACATACCCAATCTAGGATTTTGTAAGAAGAAGCCTCTGTGGGTATGAATAAATCTCCAAAATAGTCCGTACCATACTTGTT
>Ga0007836_1000101_pt1 | contig 21116 bp, 16 predicted proteins | sample CryBogCBE23Oct07_FD_71205 | JGI IMG/M metagenome (GOLD analysis project Ga0007836, IMG submission 71205) | Freshwater microbial communities from Crystal Bog, Wisconsin, USA - CBE23Oct07 | ecosystem: Environmental > Aquatic > Freshwater > Lake | place: Crystal Bog, Wisconsin, USA | collected...
TTAACAATATTTCTCCTGCACCTAAATCTACAGCCTGTTTAGCCCAATCGAAGCATTTTGAACTTGTTTTTACCCGTCCCCCACTTAAATATACCACCCATGCATTATCTTCTTCCAACCTTGTATCGATAGCCAAAACCACAAACTGACTTCCAAATTCTTTAGCCAATTCCTTAATTAATGAAGGGTTTTTATAGGCCGAGGTGTTGATACTTACTTTATCGGCACCGTTATTTAATAAAATAGAAGCATCTTCTATGCTTGTTACACCGCCACCAACCGTAAAAGGAATATTGATGTTACGAGCAATACGTTTAACTAACTCGCTCAAAGTCTTTCGCTTCTCTACAGTAGCAGTAATATCCAAAAAAACCAATTCATCAGCACCTTGTTCTGCGTAAAAAGCACCTAGTTCTACGGGATCACCTGCATCGCGAATGTTTTCAAAGTTTACGCCTTTAACTGTACGTCCATCCCTAATATCAAGACAAGGAATAATTCTTTTTGCTAATGAAGCCTCCCCCCTTGAATGGATATTGAAAATATCGTGACTATTAATATCTTTCATTGTTTCTTAGGTTTAAAAAATTAATAAACCCACAGTTTCCTAATGCTTTAGCCACTGTTAATGTAGGTTTCATTACATACATGGTATCTGTTGTATTTCTTGTTTAAAATATTATCATTATCTTGAATGAGGTTGTCATTATTCTTGATAAGGTCAAGATTATTTTAATAAATATAAAAACCTATGAATTACTATCAACGCTTTTTAAAGAATTAAACTTGTCATATACAGAAAAGTATTAACCGATTAAAAATTTAACGCAGTCAATTCCTCCAAAGTAATTCTATTTTCATAAATTGCTTTTCCAATAATCACTCCTTTACAACCTATTTTTTTTAATTCTTTAACGTCTTCAATGCTTGCAACACCGCCACTTGCTATAAAGTGCAGATACGGGAATGTAGTAATAATTTGTTTGTACAGCTCAATAGAGGGCCCCTCTAGTTTGCCATCTTTACTCACATCGGTACAAAATATTTTATTGACTCCTTTAGCGTGATAATCTTTAATAAAATCATTTATATGTATATCAGTAGTCTCTAACCAACCATTTATAGCAATCTTTTCATCCTTTACATCGGCACCTAATAAAAACTTATCTGCACCATAAGTTTCTAGCCAACTTATAAACGTATCCTTATCATTAACGGCCAAACTACCAATAGTAGCAAATGCCGCCCCTGATGCAAACACAATATCTACATCTTTTTTGGCTTTAATGCCCCCGCCAAAGTCAATAACCAACTTGGTTTGGGCTACAATGTCCTCAAGAACCGTCCAATTTTTTACAGTACCTGCTTTTGCCCCATCAAGATCAACTAAGTGCAACCGTTTTAAACCAGCGTTTTCAAACATTTTGGCAACCTCGGTTGGGTTTTCATTGTAAATTGTTTGTTGAGAATAATCTCCTTGGGTTAGTCTAACACATTTACCATCTATAATATCAATGGCTGGAATAACAAAATCAGCAGTTACCCCTTCGCCAATAAAGTGGGGCTGTGTAGCATGAGAAAATGTATTATTATCTATCATTTTTCAACTTTAAAATTTCAGTTTTTTTGTACTCATCATCAATCAAGTATCCTTTTAAGGACGTTGGGCTTAAAGACTAATAAAATTTTTTAATAATTGCTCACCAACTGAAGAAGACTTTTCGGCATGAAACTGTACCCCGTAAAAATTATCTTTATTAAATGCCGCACTGTATGGATGAACATAATTTGTAGTAGCAATGGTAAATTTATTTAAGGGAACATAATAACTATGAACAAAATAGCAATAACTAGCCTCTTTAATACCAATCATTAAAGGAGATTGTAGATTATAAATAGTGTTCCAACCAATTTGTGGCACTTTAATGTGGCTATCAACACCTGGCTTAAAAAGTTTTACTGGCTCATTAATTACATCTAAACAGTGTGTATTATTCTCTTCTGAAAAAGAACAAAGCAATTGCATACCCACACAAATACCTAAAACAGGCTGTTTTAATTGTTTAATAAGCACATCCAAATTATTTTCCTTTAAGCTTTTCATTGCACTGCTTGCCTCGCCAACACCTGGGAATATTACTTTATCGGCAGCCAAGATTTCTTCGTGATTATCTGTTACACTTGCTGATACACCAATGCGCTCCAAAGCATACAAAACGCTTTGTATATTGCCCGCATTGTATTTTATAATAACGATATTACTGCTTTTAGAAATTGTTGCCAACTATCGCGCTTTAATTTATTAATTTAAAATTCTCTCTAAAAAGTTCTTGGTAGCCATTTCTATATCTGTAACTCCTTCTAAAGCTTTAATGTAGGCTGAACCGATGATGGCACCATTAGCATATTTGCAAGCCATATTAAAAGTTTGTTTATCCTTAATGCCAAAGCCAACCATAATGGGGTTTTTTAATTGCATTGCTATTAGCCTTTGCAAATAATGTTCTACAGCATTAAAATCTTTTTCATTACCCGTTGTTGAAGAGGAAGAAACTGCGTATAAAAATCCAGCGCTTAACGAATCTAGTTTCCTTATACGTTCTTCACTAGTTTCTGGTGTAACTAAAAAGATAAAGTCTAATCCATATTTTTTGATGATTGCCCCGTATTCTGTTTCATATTCATATTCTGGCAAATCGGGCAGAATTAAACCATCAACACCCACTGCAGCAGCATCTTTACAAAATTTTTCAAACCCATATTGTAAAACAGGATTCATATAACCCATTAAAATAATGGCAGCCCTTTGCCCATCCGTTCCTAAAGAAGCACGCAACTTCAACTGATTTAAAAGCAAAGTAATTGTCATGCCATTATCTAATGCCACTGCACTACTAGCCTGTATAACAGGACCATCAGCCAAAGGATCACTATAAGGCATACCTAATTCAATAATGTCTGCTCCGTTATTTTCTAAAGAATTTATTATTGTTAAAGTACTATCTAGATTTGGATAACCTGCAGTACAATACACATTTAAAACTTTACTTGTTTTATTTTTAAAAACCCCTTTCAATTTACTCATATTAGTAATTCATAAATTTTAAAATCCCAAAACTTTACATTATTGTAAGGTTTTATGTACACATTCAAGCACTCTCTCCTTTGAATCATTCGCCTTTATGTAAGTATTCTCAAAGTCTGTAAATTCTTTTAAAGAAATACCACTTTTAATTATTGATGATTTGAAGAATGCATAATTAGATAAATAATTACCTTTTATATCCAAAAGAAAAGATAGCCATTTCCACATATTTTCTTTTCCTATTTGGTTTTCAAGTGAAATGAGTAGCAATGGAATGTAGTTGTACCGATATTGAGTATTTATATCATTTACCTTTTCTATTTTATTAAGTGGGATACCCTTAAAATTTTCTACATTTTTACAGTAATCTTCAATAATGTTTTTATAAACTCTATCACCCAAAAGTTCTTTTGAGACCTTAATTGACAGATAATCTGTTATACCCTCTAAGAAAAACCATTTTAAATCTGAATTAGGAATGAACGAATTGCCAAAGTAATAATGCCCCAACTCGTGTGCAATAAAAGTTATATCTGAACTATCTTTTATTTGATGGGTTTGGGTATTAAAGGAGGCTTTCAAATTCCATTTATTACCTATAAAACTAAAAGTAGGATAAGTTACAAAAGCCCAATTATTAAATTTTGATAGAGGAGTAGAACCTAGATAAGTAATATTACTTCCGTATGAATGCTTTAGTTTCTTTTCGTAATAATTAGTAATTCGAGCAGTCCAATCACTTAAAACTTTTTCTTCAGAAGGTAATAATTCACTATTTACAAAATAAGCTTTGTCTAGTTTATCAAAAATGTAATTGCCTACAAATAATAAAAGTCCTAATGGTTTTTCAGATTTAAAAGAAGCACTATCAGTTAACTTAGGTTCCGACCCGTTTAGATAAATACTAGTACAATCTTTACAAATTACTGAAACATCATAAGTAACCTTATCATAAATAATATCATTTGTTGTATCATAAAGTATAGGATACCAAGCAGATTGATCGGATGCCCTGAATGTTTTACCATTAAAAGCCATATTGCCTTTCCAATCGTTCCTGTCACTCATTCTATTCGTATCAGTAACTACAGGAAAAGCGCCAACATAATTAATTTTAAATTTTTTAGGAAGTATAACACTGTCCTTTAATGAGAGGATATATTGAAAAGCTTCACCCGATTTATCACTATTATAATATTTATCAAAATCATAATTAAACTTATCTGTACTATCTCTAAAGTATTTAATATTCAAGCCAGCATTTAGCCAAATACTATACGTTGAAATATTAGGAACATTTGAAACTTCCATATTCCCTTCAATTGTTCCTTTGATAATCGATATTTTAATTGTGCCTGTAATTTTAGGAGATTGAGAATAAGTAAAGCCCAAAAAGGTGTATGTAAATAGTAATAGGAGTATTATATGTTTCATGTTATTATGTAAAAAATTTGCAATTACATTTTAATTGACATAAAATGATAAGTGTGAAAATTCAAATATCCATTGTCAAATATCCATTATCAATTATTTACTCCATTGCCTTCATGTAAGTTGCTAAATCTTTATCTCCCCTCCCACTTAAGCAAACAACTACCACATCATTTTTTGTTAAGTTTAAATCTTTTAATACAGCAAAGGCATGTGCAGTTTCTAATGCAGGGATAATTCCTTCTATTTTAGATAAATGAAAAGCAGCTTCCAATGCTTCATCATCTGTTGCACTTAGAAAAGTACCTCTTCCACTTTTGTACAAATTAGCGTGCAGTGGCCCTATTCCAGGATAATCTAATCCTGCCGAAATACTATGTGGTTCTACTACCTGCCCATCCTCTGTTTGCATTACCAAACTCTTACTTCCATGTAATACCCCCGATTTACCCAATTGTGTAGTGGCAGCACTCATACCCGATGTAACTCCATGCCCTGCTGCTTCTACAGCTACAAGTTGAACATCTAATTCATTTAAATAATGATAAAATGCACCTGCTGCATTACTCCCCCCCCCCACACATGCAATTACGTGTGTAGGATTTTTATTACCCGTCTTCTCTAAAAGCTGTTCTCTAATTTCTTTACTTATTACACTTTGAAACCTAGCAACCATATCTGGATAAGGATGCGGCCCAACCACACTACCAATAATGTAATGTGTATCAATTGGGTTATTAATCCAATCTCTTATTGCTTCATTTGTGGCATCTTTCAAGGTTTTACTACCGCTTGTTGCAGGAATAACTGTTGCCCCTAATAATTTCATACGGGCAACATTTGGTGCTTGGCGTTCAATATCTTTTTCGCCCATGTAAACAATACATTCCATCCCTTTTAAAGCACAAACAGTTGCAGTTGCAACTCCGTGTTGACCAGCACCTGTTTCAGCAATAATTCTTGTCTTACCCAATCTTCTTGCTAATAATATTTGACCAATAGTATTATTAATTTTATGCGCACCAGTATGGCATAAATCCTCCCTTTTGAGATAGATGTTAGAACCTAGCTCATCACTAAGTCTAGAAGCATAAAATAAAGGAGTGGGTCTACCCACATAGTCTTTTAATAATTGGTTGAACTCCTCTTTAAATGTAGGCTCATCCATTATTTTTAAATAACGTTCTCTTAATTCAGTAACATTCCTTTGTAACATTTCAGGAATATAAGCTCCGCCAAAACTTCCGTAATAACCATGTAGGTTAGGATTTTGAAAATCCAAATCTTCTACAATTTCTACCTGTTCATCTATTAACATATTTCAAGTCTTACTTTTTACTTAATATCTACAACCTAAAACTCAACACTAAATAATCACTGCTTCATCGCAATAATTGGGTTCGCATCGCTAGTTCCACTTACATTACCATTGGCATCATAGTATACTTTTGTATTTCCAATTTTATCAATTGTTCCATTATAGTTGTAATACAACGATGTATTACCAATGGTTTGTATGTTTCCATTATAATTGTAATCTAGTTGGGTGCTGCCTACAGATTGAACCCTGCCTTCGTATGTATATTGCAACGGCAGATTACCTACTTTGTCCAATAATCCTCTGTAATTATATTGTGATGAACTATTGTTACCACCAATTGGTGAAATAACATTTGCAATCCTGCCAAACGCAGTAAGTACAACACTGCCACCGTTATTTGAAAAGGTAAGCGTGTATTTGCCGTCGTTTGTAAGATTAATTTTATAATCTGGACGAACAGCATTACTTGTTTGATTATTTTGTTTAGATGATGTATTGTCTGTTTGAATGTTATCAGAAGAAACTTGATTGTAATTTACAGGCTTATCTGCCTTCTTTTTTGGAACATACTTTACCCTGATTGGGGGTGTTAATAATTTAGAATCTGTATTTTCAGTTGATTGGTTATTATTCGCAACAGTTGAAGCAACAGTAGGATAATAATCCACTTTTCTGTTGTTGTAAGGATTTACCCACTTGCTTTTTTTCTTCACCACTTTTACTACATTCTTTTCTGGTTCATTTCCATAATTGTTATTAGCCGCTAAGTCGTCGGGGTCTGTAACATTATCAGCTCCGTTGGCCAATGCTTTTCTAGTGGTATGAAAACCTGGAGGTGGTATTGTTTTCTTCTTTACAGGCACATATCCCAATTGAGGGCTTGCGTCAGCCGTTTTATATTGATAAATTTCTTCATTGGAAGTAGTCCTTTCTTGTTGCTTATACACTACGGGAGGAGTAAGTGTTTGTTGATTTTGTGCTTTATCTAACAATGGTTTAGAATCAGGGGTTTTATATTGATATTCATCGGTAGAAGTGGAAACTTGGTTGGGTTTTTTGTATGATATGGTGGGCGTTAACGTTTGTTGATTGTTAGTTTGATCAATAACTGGTTTATTATCTTGCGTTTTATATTGATAAGTTTCACTTATAGAAGTATTGCTTGGGTTAGAAACAGGATAAGGGGATGAAGGAGTTAAGGTTACTGACTTGTTATGACCATCTATAAAAAATTTGCCTTGAGAATTATTCACCTGATTGTTGGTTACTGTAGGATTATCTTGCTTTGTTTCAACTAGCTGCGTTTTAATATCCTGATTATTACTTATTGTAGTAGGGCTGTTTGTATTATCAATTGCAGGAGGAACATATCTTGGATTGAAGAGTGCAGAATCATTCACCTGACCTTGGGTGTTTTTTAAAGTTACAATAGTAGGTAGTAAGGTAGTTGATTCGTTAGGTTTAGAACTAATGGTACCAACAAGAACACGCGACTGTCCTGTTGATACTAAGGTCATTCCCATCAATAAAATTAATATACCTAAATGTTGCTTCATTTTTTTACTTAGCAGCAAATATCGCTAGTATGTAGCCAATTTGCTTTCATTTTCACTTTTTCAATCCCTTTACAAAATCATTTACTAAATTTATATCCTTTATTCCTGGTGAAATTTCAAATTTGCTATTAACATCAACAGCAAACAAATCTTTTGCCACCTTGTCTTTACTAAACTCCCTCAAAGCAGGGATATCGGTGGGTTGAATTCCTCCACTCAAAAAAAAAGGTTTGTTAATATTTAAACCAAGCAAGGTGTCCCAGTTAAATTTTTTGCCTGTTCCGCCATAACCTGCACCTTCCGTATCAAATAAAAACATATCAACTACATCAGCGTAATCTTTTATTTTCCAAATAATATTATCATCCTCAGCCAATCTAAAAGCTTTGATAACAGAAATATAATCTGATATTTTTTCGCAAGCTTTGGGGCTTTCATCTCCATGCAATTGTACTAGATATAAGCCACAGCTATCAACAATTTGAAGTATCTCCTCGGAAGGAGCATTTACAAAAACCCCTACTTTGTTTATCTTACCTTTTATCTTTTTTATATTGATAGCAGGCAGATACTTAAACACGTAACGAGGGCTTTTAGGATAAAAGATAAAACCACAGAATTCTACCCCCAAAGCATCAAGTTCATTTACTTGATCTATATACGTCATTCCACAAACTTTTACCCGCATCTTTTACTAATTTACAAGGTTTTAGAACTTAATTCCTTCACAAAATCAGCAAAAGCAATCGTTGGGTCGGGTTGTTTCATAAAATGTTCACCAATTAAGAATCCTTTAAACCCTACTTTGCGTAAAAATACAATGGTATTAGTATCATTAATACCACTTTCTGCTACAGCTACTTTATTTGTTGGTATCTCCTTAATAAGTTCTGCAGAAGCTTCTATATTAACAACGAAATCTTTAAGGTTTCTATTGTTTACACCAACCAAATCTACTTCATCGCAAATATGTTGTAATTCCTCTTTATTATGAATTTCCAACAACACTTCCAACCCTAAATTCTTTGCTTTAAGTGCTAATTCCTTTACTCTTTTAGGAGATAAACAGGCTGCAATCAATAAAATTACCGAAGCCCCATAAGCTTTTGCTTCGTATAATTGATATTCATCTATCATAAAATCCTTTCTTAACAAAGGGATTCTATTAATTGTAGCAGCTTCTAAATCTGCAAGACTTCCTCCAAAAAAGTTGGTATCTGTTAATACCGAAATACCCGATGCACCATGTTCTGCATAAGCATTTGTTACCGTATGTACAGTGGCAACCTTATTAATGATGCCTTTTGAAGGTGATTTACGTTTATACTCTGCAATGATGCCTGTTTTAGTTTCGTCTAACAAAAAGCTTTTGAGTGATAAAGTTGGGGCAACAAACAAGGGCATTGCCTTAAGCATTGCAATACTTTTAAAAGCTTTTGCTAACTCAACTTCTTTTATTTTGTGTTGTATGATGGTATCTAAAATATTCATTTATCAATGATTAAAATAATCTACTTATTTATATTAATAGCCTTTTACTTAAAGTGCTTATTCCATCCATAACTATGGAATTAACTAATTTCCACAATTAATAAGAACTTTCTCCATTAAAAATCTAACCCTATTGCAAAGCAATTAGTTTTTGTAATGCACCAATTGCTGCTTTGCTTTCCAAACTATATACTGCCGCTTGGTAAGCATCTTCATAATTATTGTATTTACCTGTACAGTTTAAAGCCATTGCCGAATTTGCAAGTACAACTGCATTTTGGGCATAAGTACCATTGCCCTCAATAATGGTTCTAAATATTTTGGCAGACTCTTCCACCGTATTTCCTCCGTAAATATCTTGTGGAGTAACCATTCTTTTGCCTAACTGCTGCGGCGTTTTAATCTTCTCCCCTTCATTGGTAATCACTTTTGTATCATTTGTAAGAGATATTTCATCGTAACCGTCTAAACTATGAATAATGGTAAACGACTTTTCGGTTTGTTGAAGTAGATAATTGTAAATTCTTGCCATCTCCAAATTGTATACCCCTACTAGTTGATAAACCGGCGATGCAGGATTAACCATAGGACCCAACATATTAAAGAAGGTACGTACCCCTAAGTTTTTGCGTATGGTACCTACTGCTTTTAATGCTGGATGAAACAAAGGTGCATGTAAGAAACAAATATTGGCTTCCTCTACTTCTTTTTTTAACAGGGCGGTATCGTTTTTAAATTTATAACCCAATTGTTCCATCACATTACTAGCACCACTAATGCTGGATGCCCCATAGTTACCATGTTTGGCAACTTTTTGACCCGCACCTGCCACAATAAAGCAACTTAAAGTAGAGATGTTGAAGGAGTTTTTACCATCGCCACCTGTTCCTACAATATCTAATAATTGGTGGTTACCCAAATCAACTTTTACACAAAGCTGTAAAAGGGCATCTCTAAAGCCTTGTAATTCTACTATGGTAATGCTCCGCATTAAAAAAACCGTCATGAAAGCGGTAATCTCATGTTCATTATACAACCCATTTCCAATGCCAACAAGGGTGTCTTTAGCCTGCTGGTAGGTGAGGGTCTTGTATTCGAATAAATATTGTAATTTCTTTTTCATTTGTGATTTGAATGATTGAAATAATTAAATGATGGATGTAAGTGTTACGCTCTACGTTTTAAGTAATGCGAATTATAGGGTACAAATTAAACCTTACAACTCACAACGCTGCAACAACCAGTTTCGCATAATTACTTCTCCACAAGGGGTTAATACACTTTCTGGATGAAATTGAACCCCTTGTACATCATAAGTTTTATGTTGAAGTGCCATAATAAAATTGTTTTCATCCCGAGCCGTTACTTCTAATTCTTCTGGAAAGCCATCGTCGCTAACCACCCAACTATGGTAACGTCCAACAATAAAAGTTTCACCAAGACCATTGAACAAGGAGTGTTGAGGAGTGAGGGGTGAGGAGTTGTTTATTGAAGTATCCCCATAAACTCCTGCCCCCTGACTACTTACCCCTAACCAATCTCCATTCACTTTAATGGGAGTAGCAATTCCATGATAAACAGTGGTAAGGTTAGTGAGTTTGCCACCAAAAGCCTCCCCAATAGCTTGATGCCCCAAACAAACGCCCAATATTGACTTTGTGGGGGCATACGCTTTAATTAGGGGTAACAAGAGTCCTGCTTCTTCGGGTATTCCTGGACCTGGCGATAATATAATTTTATCATAAGCTTGCACTTGTTCCAATGCTATTTCATCATTCCTGTAAACCTCTACTTTTTGATGGGTTATTTTTTCTACCAAATGAACCAGATTATAGGTAAAAGAATCGTAGTTGTCAAATACTAAAATCTTCATCCCATCAAATCCTCCTTGTACCGATGCTTTTATATTTTCCATTATCTTTATTTTATGTTACTAGTTACTGGTTACTGGTTTCAAGTTTCCTGTACCTGTAACTAGCAACCAGTAACCAGTATCTTTTGCCTATTATATCTCACCTGCTGCTTCTATTGCTTTCTTTAGTGCATTCAATTTATTATTTACCTCTTGTAATTCACTTTCGGGGTTACTTGCGGCAACTACTCCCGCACCAGCCTGATAAAACAAGGTGTTATTCTTACTCAAAAAAGTCCGAATCATAATGGCATGGTTACAACTACCATCAAAACCCATAAAGCCAATACCCCCACCATAATAACTTCTACTAGTAGTTTCGTAACTATCAATTAAATGCATGGCTTTAATTTTAGGCGCTCCACTTAAAGTACCCGCAGGAAAAGTTTTAGCCAACAACTCAAAAGGATTACTATTAGCACGCACTGTTGCATTTACTTCACTCACCAAATGAATTACATGACTATAATACTGTACTTGACGATAGCTTTTTACCCGTACATCATCACAAACCCTACTTAAATCATTACGCGCTAAATCAACCAACATTACATGTTCGGCATTCTCTTTGGCATCTAATAATAATTTATTTGCCGCTTCTGCATCTAATATATCATTACCAGTTCTTTTAAAAGTACCAGCAATTGGGTGAACAACGGCGGTTCCATCTTTAATAATTAGCTGGCTTTCTGGTGAAGAACCCATCAATTTATAATCGCCATAATCAAAAAAGAACAGATAAGGCGAGGGATTAATATTCCGCAATGCACGATATACATTTAGTTCATCGCCCGTAAAGCTTTGTTGAAATCTTCTACTTAAAACAATTTGAAAAACATCTCCTCTAAAACAACTTTGGATGCCCTTCTTCACCATTTCTATAAAAGCTTCATTCGTAATATTAGAAGTCTCACCTCCTTTTACTGCAAATGGATATATAGGTACATCTTTACTTTTAATAAGACTTTCCACCACTTGTACTTCACTTTCTAATCCCGCAATGATATTCTCGCATAGATACAACTCGTCTTTAAAATGATTAATGGCTATCACATATTGGTAAAGACGATAGCGCATTAATGGAATAACAGGAAGTTGTGCGTTGTGCGTTGTGAGTGTTACCGAATCAAAAAACTGCACAGCATCATAAGTGGTATAACCATATAAGCCTTGGGCAAACTTAGATGCAGCTTCTTCTAAACTATTACCCGTACCATTTACTGGGTTAGTAATTTTAAAACGATTCATAAACCCCCAAACTTCATCGGGTACAGCCCTCGTGTTCGTTATCGCAATACGTTCGGGTTCTTTACCTGGTAGTTTAAATTCCAGACTACCTTTATCCGTAATTTCTATACCAGCAATGGCATGAATACCAATAAAACTATAACTGTTTTCGGCAACGTGGTTGTCCGTACTTTCTAAAAGAATCGTATCTCTAAACCTATCTCTAACCCTTAAATAAATTCCTACAGGCGTATAAACATCCGCAAGCATTTTCTTAATGGAAGTTTGTATTTCAATCTTTTTCATAAACTAAATTTTAGATACAAGTCGCAGGCTACATGATTAAAGTTGCTATTTACCAATCACCATAAATTTGAAACCTTTATCTTAAAACCAGAAACCAGTAACCACTAACCTTATTCTTTTCAAAATATTTAATAAAAAAGCCCCGACATTGTCGAGGCTATCAATTTTATTCGAAAACGTATTGGCAATGCCACTACAAGCCCCTATCAAGATTTGTATGCCACCACCAACTGTTATTTTTAAATATTTGTTTCATTGCATTGCAAATATGAGGAGGTAAATGTTTATTGCCAAATTTTTTAAAGTATTTTATTTTATCATCAGCTGTGCCTGACAACAATTAAAGTAGTTTTTTATTTTATTTTCATCATTTACGAATAATTTCGTCAACTAATTTATCGCTTTGACTGCAACTGTCTACTTAATTACGCCTCCATTTACCCAGTTAAATACGCCTTACCCAGCAACGGCATACTTAAAAGGCTTTTTAAATACTAAAAACATTGTATCCTTTCAGTCCGATTTAGGCATTGAAGTCACCTTGGCTGTTTTTTGTAAGAATGGATTACTAAAAATGTTTTCAAAGGTTAATACTTCAACAAAACCCCTAAGTGAGAATGCCCAACGTATTTATTTTCTAAAGGATAACTACATTAACACGATTGATGAGGTTGTTTTGTTTTTACAAGGTAAAAGCCCAACACTCGCTTTACAAATCTCCAAAAGAAACTTGTTACCCGAAGCATCTCGTTTTAATCAACTAGACGACCTTAATTGGGCATTTGGCAGTATGGGAATTCAAGATAAAGCGAAGCATATTGCTACCATGTATTTGGAGGATTTGAGTGATTTTATTGCGGAATGCATCGACCCCCATTTTGGATTTAGCAGATATGCCGAACGTTTAGGAAGATCTGCCAATAGTTTTAATGAACTTTACCATGCTTTACAACAACCTCTAACCTATATTGACGAACTATTAATAGACCTATTAAAGGATAGACTAAATAAAGTTCAACCCAAACTAGTGGCTATTTCAGTACCGTTTCCCGGCAATTTGTATGCTTCATTTAGATGTGCTCAGTTTATTAAAACAAACTATCCAAACATTAAAGTAACCATGGGCGGCGGGTTTCCTAACACCGAATTACGTTCAGTATCGGACAATAGAGTTTTTGAATTCTACGATTATATTACCTTGGATGATGGGGAGGCACCTATTGAAAACCTTTTAAAATACATAGATGGAACGCAAGACTTCAATCATTTAAAAAGAACTTTTTTATTGGTGAATGAAAAGGTTGTTTATATAAACAACAAAAGCCTACCCGACTACAAACAAGGGGAGGTGGGTACGCCCGATTACACCGATTTATGGTTAGATAAATACATTTCTGCCATAGAAATAGCTAACCCTATGCATAGCTTATGGAGTGATGGGCGATGGAATAAATTAACGATGGCGCATGGCTGCTATTGGGGTAAATGTACTTTTTGTGATATATCATTAGATTATATACAGCGATACGAACCCATTAATGCGCAAATATTGTGTGATAGAATGGAATCCATTATTGCACTAACTGGCGAAAGTGGATTTCATTTTGTTGATGAAGCTGCACCACCCGCCTTGATGCGTTCGTTAGCCTTGGAGATATTAAAAAGAAAATTAGTGGTGAGTTGGTGGACGAATGTACGGTTTGAAAAGAGCTTTACCTTAGACCTTTGCTTACTATTAAAAGAGGCAGGTTGTATTGCCGTTTCTGGTGGATTGGAAGTTGCTTCCGACCGATTATTAGCTTTAATTGATAAAGGGGTAACGGTTGCACAAGTGGCAAGGGTAAATAGAAACTTTACCGAAGCAGGCATTATGGTACATGCCTATTTAATGTATGGTTTTCCTACACAAACGGTGCAAGAAACCATCGATTCGTTAGAAATGGTTCGCCAGTTGTTTAAATCGGGCGTGTTACAATCTGCTTTTTGGCACCAGTTTGCATTAACCGTACACAGCCCTGTTGGCATGAACCCCACTAAATATGGAATTAAGCTATTAACTAAAGAGGTAGGAACTTTTGCAAATAACGATGTGGTTTATCAAGAGAATACTGGAGTAGACCACGATTCTTTTAGTTTTGGTTTAAAGAAGTCGCTTTTAAATTTCATGCACAACTTATGCTTAGATGATTCATTACAAAACTGGTTTGATTTTAAAGTGCCTAAGCCAAAGGTTGATCCCAATTTTATTACCAATGCTTTATTAGAGGAAGAGCCGGTGGCAAACAAACCCACTTCAAAAGTGGTATGGTTAGGCAATAAACCACAGATGGAAATCATTACAAAATCTAAAAAAGGAAGTCAGTGGGAGGTAGCTTCTATTACTTTTCAATCTAAAAAGCAAGCCTTGAATATTAAAGTTACAAAGCTCGAAGGGGATTGGTTAGTGAATATTCTTGATAAAATAGTTGTTACTAAAGCCAAGACATACACTTTACAAGAGTTAAAGGAGAGTTATGAAACTGCTGGGTTGGAAGACTTTGAATTATTCTGGGATAATAAGCCCATTAATACATTAAATAAAGTGGGACTATTAAGATTATAAATTATAATTCTACTAAATGCCCTTCAAGTGAAACATATTTCTAATTTTTTATCTTCTATGTGTCTAATGTGGTTAATTTTTTATTCAGATAAATCATAATTTTCCTTTATTCAAACACTACCGTTTTGTTCTCATATACCAAAACTTTATCTGTAAATACCAATTGTAAAGCATGTGCAAGAACAGAAGTTTCAATTTCCTTACCTGCTTTTACCATATCTACAGTGGTAAAAGAGTGATTGACAGAAATAATTTGCTGTGCTATAATAGGGCCTTCATCTAAATTATTGGTTACAAAATGTGCAGTAGCTCCTATTAGTTTAACGCCACGTTGGTAAGCTTGCTTGTAGGGGTTTGCACCAATAAATGCGGGTAAGAAGGAGTGGTGTATATTGATGATGCGTAACGGATATTGCTGTACAAAGTTGGGCGACAAAATGCGCATAAACTTAGCAAGTATTACATAATCAACGGTGTATTTATTAACTTGAGCAACAAGTTTTTCTTCAAATTCTTCTTTAGTAACGCCTTCATGGCTCACCAAATGAAAAGGCATATTAAACCTATTACAAATATCTTCTAATACAGCATGATTTCCTACTACCGCCAATACTTGTGCGCCAAGTGTATTAAAGTGGTTTCTAATTAAAATATCACTCAAACAGTGGTATTCTTTTGTGACTAAAACAACAATTTTCTTTAGAGGATTGGGGTTTACAATAACCTGTGCATCCAATGGCAAAACCCCTTTTAATTGTTTCTCTAATACTATTGCATCAACTGTTTTATTAATTTCTACTCTTGCAAAAAAGCGGTTTTGAATACTATCTACATGCTCACGCATCGAAACGATGTTTAAATCCTGCCCCTGTAACAAACTAGCAATTGTTGCCACCAAACCCACTTTATCTGTACATTGAATGACTATAACCATTTTTATTCTATCGAGTTTACTATTTAGTTCTGCAAATATTGCCTTGTTTTCATCAAAAAGCAATAAAAGGTTATGCTTATTAATCAACACAACCGGCTTATCCTCTTAAATAGTGCACATTTTTAGTATGCACAAATGTTTACTGTATTTAATTTTAATTAATCAATTTTCAATGTAAATTCAAAGTCTCACAAGCGATCGTCTAAGTTAGATAAGCAATCGTCCAAGTCTCACAAGCGATGGTCTAAGTTAGTCAAGCGATTGTCTAAGTCTCACAAGCGATTGTCGAAGTTAGTCAAGCGATCGTCTAAGTTAGACAAGCGATCGTCCAAGTTAGACAAGCGATCGTCCAAGTCTCACAAGCAATCGTCCAAGTTAGACAAGCGATCGTCCAAGTTAAACAAGCGATCGTCCAAGTTAAACAAGCGATCGTCCAAGTTAAACAAGCGATCGTGCAAGTTAGTCAAGTGATTGTCCAAGTCTCACAAGCGATCGTCCAAGTTAGTCAAGTGATTGTCCAAGTCTCACAAGCGATCGTCCAAGTCTTTTATCAAAATTCTTTGGTTAAGTTGAAACTTCCACTGTTTGAAGGGAAAGAAAGGAGTAATAGTAATTGGCTTCCTTTTTGCTTAATTATATACACAACAAGTACATAATTGCTTCCCCAATCTTACCTTTTAATTAAGTTAATCATTCATCTATATTAAAGTAAAAAAGTTGATAGTGTTACTTACCTAAAATAACACTATCAACTTTAAAATACCAATATTAAAATTAATGTAAGTTGCTTACAGAAATAATCAGGGCTTAAATGCTTTATTCTCTACCAAAATTGGTTAACGAAATATCAAGGGCTGAAATCCTATGTTATCAAAGAAATCAAGCATTCTTTTCATTCAAATCATTTTATCATTGGTATAAAATTAAATGCTATCTATCATTTATTTCATCCAAATCAATTAATCAATAGGATGATTAATACCTTTTTTTACTAAAACTATTGCCTTTGTTATAATTCCCTCTAAACGATTGGTTAGTGGGTTTTTGAGGCGCAGGAGAAGGTCTAGTGTTTTTGATATCAATATGATAAGGATGCGCACTTTCTACGGGTATAGATTTGCCAATCACTTTATGTATATCTTTCAAGAAATCAGTTTCATCAGCATCGCAAAACGAAAAAGCAATACCGCTAAAACCAGCTCTACCTGTACGCCCAATTCGATGAACATAAGTTTCAGGAATATTGGGAAGCTCAAAGTTAATTACATGCGATAGTTCATCAATATCAATACCTCTCGATGCTATATCGGTAGCTACTAATACCCTGTTCTTGCCACTTTTAAAGTTATTTAATGCATCCTGACGAGCATTTTGCGATTTATTACCATGTATTGCTTGCGTTTCTATACCCATCTTTACCAAATGTTCCGCTACCTTATTTGCCCCATGTTTGGTACGTGTAAATACAAGCGCGCTGTTAATGGTTGGGTCTTTTAATAAATGAAACAACAAGTCTTTCTTACTTCCCTTGTCTACATAAAACAATTTCTGTTCAATAGTATCTGCCGTAGACGATACAGGGTTTACCTGCACAACTGCGGGATTGGTTAAAATACTATTAGCCAATTGCTGAATATCGTTTGGCATTGTGGCAGAGAAAAATAAGGTTTGTCTTTTTGCAGGTATGTGGGTAATGATTCTTTTAACATCCACCACAAAGCCCATATCAAGCATCCTATCGGCTTCATCCAAAACAAAAGTGGTTAAATTGTTTAATTTAACATAGCCTTGGTTTATCAAATCGAGCAATCTACCAGGAGTGGCAATAACAATATCAACCCCTCTTTGTAAGGTTAATACCTGACTATGTTGGTTAACACCCCCAAATATTACGGTGTGTTTATTCCTTAAATTTTTACCATACGCAGCAAAACTCTCATCAATTTGAATCGCTAATTCTCTTGTAGGGGTTAAAATCAATACTTTAATTCCATTGTTATTGGTTCCTTTCTTATGGTCTTCTAATCGGTGTTGTTCCAATAATTGAAGTATAGGAATAGCAAAAGCTGCTGTTTTACCTGTACCTGTTTGGGCACAACCTAAAAGATCTTTACCTGCAAGTATTTCTGGAATTGCTTTAGCCTGAATAGGTGTAGGAGTGGTGTACCCTTCAACTTGAAGGGATTGTAAAATAGGACTGATTAAGCCCATTTCATTAAAATTCATAATAAATATGTTGTAGCAACTAGTAAACTAAGTTTATCTATTGCCGATTAAAAATTTGCTAGAGATCATTTCAAGAATTCCCGATGGTGGTTAGTAACCTATTATTACTGGAGAAATACGTAACAAGAGAAATAAGGCTACCTTTTCGGCTAAAATATTAATGTACAAAAGCGGTTTATGTTATTGTAAAACAGACGGATTGTTTTTTATAACGCCGCAAAGATGCAGTATTAAATTTTAAATAAGGGTTAAATGTTTAAAATGGGGTGCAAATAAGCTTTTTGCTTTCTTTGCTAGCACTCTCCTCTATTGCTTCTATGCAAAATTTAATTAATAGAGCTTTTAGTATCAATTGCATTCTTTTATAAGTAATTAAGGTTGGGTGTTCATTTGTATCGTTCAATTCATGTAATCAGTATTATATATAGCAGTAAAAACTTTTGTTACTGCTTGTAACTTATTTATAAGTACCTCGTTTTAGGGTTTAAATTAATTATCATGAAAAAATTACTCTTTGCAATCCTTATCACCTTCTCGACCTTTAGTGTATTTGCTCAAGATGAAAAGAACCTTGTTTACGACCCAAATGCAAGTGCAAGAACTGTTGAAAGTTTTAATAAGATTGAAGTATATGGATCAATAGATGTATACTTATCACAAGGCAAAGAGGAAGCAGTTGTGGTAAGTGCCAATAATGAGGAGTTAACTGCAAGAATAAAAACAGAAGTTATAGATGGCGTATTACACATTTATTTTAGAGATAAAGGGTTTAGTTTACGTAGCTGGACTGGTTCTAAGATGAAAGCCTATGTTACTTTTACTGAGCTTTCTAGCCTTAAAATAGCGAGTGTTTCTAGTGTAAAAGCTACCCAACCCATTAAAGTTGATAACTTATCGATGATTGTTTCGGGTGCAAGCAGTTTTTCTGGTGAAGTTCATACTGCTAAATTAAATATTGATGTAAGTGGTGCGAGTTCTATTAAAATTAGTGGCCGTGCGCAAGAAACAACAATTAGTGTGAGTGGAGCAAGTTCTGTAAAAGGGTATGATCTTAAAACGGATGATTGTACAGTTGATGCAAGTGGGGCTTCGGCAGTACGTATTACTGTAAAGAACGAGCTATCGGCAAGTGCTAGTGGTGCAAGTTCAATTAATTATAAAGGAGAAGCTGTTATAAAAACGGTTGATACAAGTGGGGGTTCTTCTATAAAAAAGCGCACTGAGGAATAATTATCAATTAAAGAATGCTTTGTATCAAGCAACAGCAGTTTGGTTAACGTAGAATATTCGACTGATTGATGTAAACATAATTTTAAGAAGTGAAATTAAATCCCCCGTCTTCAATCATGGTATTTAATTATAAGCGCATCAATATCAAGTAAGCAGATTTGAATGAAAGAAAGTGAATCTACTTGAATAAAAGTAGGATTCACTTGGATGAATCAGAAACCTGCGTTTGTCTAACGCTTTTTAAAGTGAATACGAGCTAGATTTAAGTGGGTATTAGATGAATTTACGTAAATGTAGGCTGTACAATTACTAATGAATGACTGGTTGGTGTAATGGTTATTTGTATAATTAACAATTAACAAAATGGATAGAAATGATTACTACATTACTACCCTTTTTAATATTCTCTAAAATTCAATCTAATTACAACCCACTAATCACTAACAACTAAACACTATCCAATAAAATTTATCCATTATTAAACACTTCTTTTAAAATACTTGCCAATCGTAAGCCTGCAAATAATAATTGCTTTTGAACAATAACTGCATTAGCATCTTCATAAGCGGGTGGTATTGTGTTGTCCTTAAAATTATAAACCGAGTCTAGTAAGCTTCTAGATTCTCTCATCCATTTAAGTACATTAATAGTAGTAGCACTTTTTAGTTCCTTTGGCGAAAGGGTTGAATAATATTGTACACAAGAGTCGATGGTAATGTTTTTGGCGTCTAAAATTTCAGTATCCCAAAAGCTATGTAGGTTACCACTGTAGTTAGGTGCAGAAACTTGTACGGTATTGCCCCCTTTATCTTCTGGATAACCAGTATGCAATGGTTGGTGTAGATCGCCCACTAAATGAAAAATCAACAATAAATACTCTTTTATCTGCCTGTCCTTTAGCGTTTCCTTATGTTTAAGGCTTACAATGGCACTATTTAAAACAGTAACAGCATTGTGTTCGGCAGTTACATGAAAAACACTATCCTTAGATACGTCTACATAGTGCCAAGTACTCATGTAACGGTAATAATCGTTAGAGCGCATATCATCCATCCATGTACCAGCTTCTTCAATACTTAATTTGCCTAAATAATGTTTTACCTTGGCTTTTGTACTGTCATCTAGGTATTTAAACGCAATCTCCGCCACAAGTTGATGCCCTTTTCTACCCCACCCAAAACTAGTTTTAGGAGTAAGCATTGCAATTGCAACTACAGTAAGTATTAAAAATGTCTTTTTCATAAATGCTTTTGTATTTGGCAATAATAATACATTAATAACCAAAAATTAAAAGACAAACGGATATATTTAAAATGGTAATAGAAACATAACATAGTGAACGAAATGGTTTAACGCACGCCCCTTCTATTATATTTGCAGCTATGCATTATATATCGGTAGAGGGTTTAACCAAGAGCTACGGCATAAACCCGTTGTTCAACAATATTTCTTATCACATTAACGAAGGCGATAAAATTGCGCTTATAGCCCGCAATGGGGTTGGTAAATCTACTATGTTGCGCATATTAGCAGGGCAGGAAGTATCAGATGCTGGTAAAGTATATATCAATAAGGGGGTAACGGTTGCACTTTTTGAGCAAGACCCTAAGTTTGATGAAAACAAAACGGTACTCGAAAACATATTTACAAGCAACCACCCTATTATGAGTGTGATGCGCCAATATGAGGCTGCCCTAGAAGCCGATGATGCAGACATGATTACAGAATGCATTGGTAAAATAGATGAATTGGGTGCATGGGATTATGAAGCCAAAGTAAAACAGATTCTTAGTAA
>Ga0007836_1000103_pt1 | contig 20972 bp, 17 predicted proteins | sample CryBogCBE23Oct07_FD_71205 | JGI IMG/M metagenome (GOLD analysis project Ga0007836, IMG submission 71205) | Freshwater microbial communities from Crystal Bog, Wisconsin, USA - CBE23Oct07 | ecosystem: Environmental > Aquatic > Freshwater > Lake | place: Crystal Bog, Wisconsin, USA | collected...
TACAAAGCCAACTTGTTTCATTCGCCTTTTATATTGCTTATACAGTAGGTTCCATTATCTATTTAATAATTTCGAAGTCCATCGGTACCGATTTATTAAATAAGATAGGTTACAAAAATGGCATAGCCATTGGTTTAATTATCTCTGCCATAGGAACCTTATTATTTTACCCTGCGGCTAATTTAGGTTCATTTACCTTAATGATTACCGGCTTATTTGTTGTTGCTTTAGGTTTCTCTTTACAACAGATTGCTGCCAATCCCCTAGCTGTTGTTATGGGTGACCCCAAAACAGGTTCTCAAAGATTAAGCATGGCAGGGGGAATCAACAATTTTGGTACCACTATTGGTCCACTTTTGGTGAGTTTTGCCATTTTTGGAAGTGTTAATTCCGCAAATACCGAAGCGAGTATTGCAAGCGTTAAAATACCATATTTAATACTAGGCCTCGCTTTTTTATTGTTAGCGGTCTTCCTAAAGTTTTCTTCTATCCCCAATAAAATTGATTTAGAAAGTGTTGCTGCTCACGAGGCAGATAATGATACTAAAATCATTCATAAAAAGAGTGCACTACAATACCCACAACTTTGGATGGGTATGATTGGCATTTTTGTTTATGTAGGAGTTGAAGTGGCCACCGCTAGTAATTTGCCAGAATTCTTAAAACAAAAGCTAGGGATAAGAACCGACCAAGTAGCTCCATTTATTTCATTGTATTGGGCAAGTTTAATGATTGGTAGATGGACGGGTAGTATTGGCGCATTTAATATTAGTAATGGCCTAAAAGACATTCTAAAGTTTTTGATGCCATATATTGCTTTCATTGTTTTTTTAATTGTAAATACCATTGCAAAACATGATGTTTCACACTTTTATCTCTATGCATTCGTAATAATAGCTATGATTGCAGGAGATATTTTAAGTAAGGGAAGTCCTGCTAAAATGCTATTAATATTTTCTGCAATGGGTATCGCTGCGCTTTTAATTGGGATGTTTACTAGTGGAATGGTAAGTGTTTTTGCTTTTATAAGTGTAGGCTTATTTTGTAGCACTTTATGGCCTTGTATTTTTACTTTAGCAGTTGCAGGTCTAGGTAAGCATACCAACCAAGGCAGTAGTTTATTAATTATGATGATTATGGGAGGAGGCTTTATTAGTGTTTTGCAAGGGTTTGTATCAGCAGATAATATTTTAGGAATACAATTTAGTTACATTGTTGGCGTATTGTGTTTTGCTTATTTAGCTTACTATGCCATAAAAGCAAAGGCAATATTAAAAAGTCAGGGTATAGATTATGAAGGTAAAGTGAGTGGAGGTGGGCATTAATAGGAGGTGCTTTAATTAACATTTGCATAATTTATATGCACTAAAAAATAGTTTGGATAAACGTAAAGATTTTTTAATCTTTTACCATCTATATGGAAAGGTAAACAACCTTCCAAAAAATTTAGGAACAATTGAATGATTGGGGGTTGTTCATCATAAAACTTATTACTATACATCAAAGGTTTATTCGTTACCAACTACTTCCTTAATACTTTTCTCAATTAGTTTACACATTTCTATAAGTTCCAATTCGGTAATGATTAAGGGTGGAGCAATACGCATAGACCGATCATTAAATAAAAACCAATCGGTAATTAAACCATTTTTAATACAGTTTTTAATAATAGCATGATTGGTATTAAAATCTTTAAACTCAATAGCCATCCACAAGCCAGCAACCCTTTTATTAATTATTGATGAATGATGTATGTTATTTAGGAGAATTTCTTCTTTTTGTTTGATGGTCTTAATAAAATCTCCCTCTAGTAAAACTTTTAAAGCTGCTTCTCCCGCGGCACAACTAACAGGATGCCCTCCAAAAGTGGTTATATGTCCAAGTACGGGGTTATTTGTTAGGCAATTCATTAAAGCAATATCTGCAATAAAAGCACCCAATGGCATACCACCTCCTAATGCTTTTCCTAATAATAATATATCGGGTACAATTCCATACTGTTCAAAAGCCCAAAGGCTTCCTGTTCTACCAAAGCCACACTGTATTTCATCTAAAATAAGTAAACAACCATGCATTGTACATTTTTGTCTAATTGCTTTAATCCATGCTGTTTCAGGTTGAACAATACCGGCTTCTGCCTGTACAGTTTCTACTATAACACAAGCTGTTTCATCATTTATTTTATCAATTGCTTCATGGCTATTATAATCTAGATGCATAATATCTGGCAATAAAGGTCTATAGGCATTTCTAAAATACTCATCACCCATAATACTTAATGCGCCTTGCGTACTGCCATGATAGGATTTATTAAAACAAATAATTTCACTTCTATTGGTTACTCTTTTTGCTAATTTCAAGGCTCCTTCGGTAGCTTCTGTACCACTATTAGTAAAATAAACGCAGTTTAAAGAACTAGGTAATAATATAGATAACAGCGCGGCATAAGAAACTTGGGGTTGTTGTATATACTCACCATAAACAATTAAATGCATGTATTTATCTACCTGATCCTGTATTGCTTTTATAACTTTTGGGTGGCTATGTCCAATGTTAGCAACACTAAACCCGCTAATCATATCAAGGTATTTTGTACCATTAGTATCATAAATGTTAATTCCCTCTGCTCTATCCATTTCTAATCCAATAGGAGCATTGGAGGTCTGAGCTAAATGTTTGAAGAATAAATTGCGAATACTCAAAGTTTCTAGGTTAATTTAAACAAATATAGCTTTGAAAGATAAGATAACCTACTTTGGGTTAATTAGATAAAATGAACATTTCCTATGAATAAAAAATGCATCTTTACACCCAACAGAAATCAATGTTAATCTTATTCTGCTTTATTAAAAATAATTAGTTAAACACTTAATGTATAGAAAGACAGTATTTATTTTAATCTTAAATCTAATTCTAGTAATTATAGGCTTTGCCCAGAAAGATTCAATGAATAGTCCTTTTAATAATCGTCCTGATGAAAGAGATTTATCCGATGAAATCCATTTATTAACAAGTAGGTTTAAGCATCACCATATTACAAAAGATAGTACCGAAAAAACCAAAGAATACCACTTAAGTTATGTACCAGCAGCAGGTTATACGCTTCAAACAGGGTTTGCAGGTATTTTTAGTGCAAATTTTGCTTTTGTTAATGATTCATTGCCAACTGATAAACTTTCAAACGTTTCATCTAGTATAACTTACTCCCAATATAACCAAACCATCATCCCACTGCAAGCTGACATTTGGACAAAAAATAACAAATACAACATAGTATCCGACAACAGATACATTCAATACCCCTCTGACATTTACGGTTTAGGGGGAAAGACAGACCCAAACAAAGGAATTACTATTGATTTTACGGGCATTAAATTGCATGAAACAGTTTTAAAAGAAATTAATAAAAACATATATGCTGGCTTAGGTATCTATTACGATCAATTTATTAATATTAAAGCAATAGATTCATTAAGTAATAGAACCAACAATAGGTTTAATAAAGAGTTAGGGTCATCGGAAAATGCAACAGGTGTGGCATTTAAGTTTTTATATGATAGCAGATTAAACCAAATAAATGCTAGTAATGGTTGGTACATTAATACCGTATTACGTTCAAACTATAAGTTTTTAGGCAGTAATTCTAATTGGCAATCTTTATTAATTGATGCAAGAAAATATTTTCATTTCCCACATTCATCACGTAATGTTTTAAGTTTTTGGAATCTAGATTGGTTAACATTAAGTGGAAAACCACCCTATTTATTATTGCCAAGCACAGGTTGGGATGATCAATATAACACGGGTAGAGGTTATATACAAGGGAGGTTTAGAGGAAACAATATGTATTACTTTGAAAGTGAATATAGATTTGCTCTTTCGCACAATGGTTTGTTTGGAGGCGTAGTTTTTGCAAATGCAGAGCGCTTTTCTACAGAAATATCTACTCAATTTAATTCCTTTGCGCCAGGTTATGGATTAGGGTTAAGACTAAAGCTCAATAAATTTTCGGGAACCAATCTTTGTATTGATTATGGTTTTGGTAAAGATGGCTCTAGAGGCTTCTTTGTTAATCTTGGGGAGGTATTTTAATTACCCCCTCAATAGGTTAAATTATTTAAGTTTTCCTTAATACGACAAGCAAATAATAATTAATTAATGGCACAACACTTATTATTGCGCCAACATATTTTTATATTTTAAGCACCTAAAATGAAGATACTTACTAATTACCTTACTCCTTACCGTTGGCAATTAGCATTAGCAATGCTTTTTGCAGCAATCAATCAAGTTTTTTCCTTACTTGATCCAACTATATTTGGCAGAATAATAGACTTTCTTAATACCTCAGGAAAAGTAAATCCAAAGGGATTTATTGTAAACTCAAACATTGACCTTAATTATTTTATTAGCAAAATTGCTCTTCTTTTGGGGATGTCTGTTGGGGTAGCAATGGTTTCAAGAATTGCAAAGTCTTTTCAAGATTATGTAGTAAATGTGGTAGTACAAAAGTTTGGCGCCAAGGTTTTTACTGATGGATTAAAACATAGTATGCGTTTACCTTATGAAGATTTTGCCGATCAACGTAGTGGCGAAACCCTTTCTATTTTGCAAAAAGTTCGTCAAGACTGTTCCCAATTCATTGGGTATTTTATCAACATTCTTTTTCCAATTATAGTCGGAATTATTTTTTTAATGATTGTAACGGTACGTATCCATTGGAGTTTGATATTGGTTTATTTTGTAGGTATATTAATTCTTGCCTTTTTAGTGGGGGCTTTAAGTAAAAAGATAAAAGCTATTCAGAGTAAGATAGTAAAAGAAACAGCTTCATTAGCGGGTAGCACCACAGAAAGTTTACGTAACATTGAATTAATTAAAAGTTTGGGGTTAACCCAACAAGAAGTTAAAAGATTAAATACTAATACATATAAAATTCTTGGTTTAGAGCTCTCTAAAGTTAAGCGAGTACGCAGTATAGCTTTTCTTCAAGGCACTACAGTGCATTTGCTACGGGCCATTATTCTTTTTATTCTATCATATCTTGTTTTTGGAGGTAAATTAACCACGGGTCAACTTATATCCATGCAGTTTTATAGCTTCTTCATTTTTGGTCCTTTACAAGAATTGGGTAGTATCATTACATCATATCGTGAAGCTGAAACTTCTATCAATAACTTTGATAGACTAATGAAGAAAGAAGTAGAAGCTAAGCCCCAAACACCAATTACAGTAGGGCAGGTTGACCAACTTGAGTTTAAAAACATTTCTTTTCAACATGCTACTGCGCAGTATAAAGCATTAGAAAATATTTGCTTTACCGTTAATAAAGGTGAAACCATTGCATTTGTTGGACCAAGTGGTGCAGGTAAAAGCACTTTGGTTAAATTACTAGTTGGTCTTTACAGACCACAAGAGGGATGTATTTATTATAATGGCATTCCTGGTAAAGAAATAGATTTTGATGAATTAAGGGGGCAGATAGGTTTTGTTACACAAGATACACAGCTTTTTAGTGGGACTATAAAAGAAAACCTCCTATTTGCTGCACCTGATGCTACGGAGGAAGATTTGTTTGATGCACTACATAAAGCTAGTTGTGAAAGTTTATTACAACGTGCCGAAAAAGGTTTAGAAACAATGATTGGGGAAGGGGGGTTAAAACTTAGTGGTGGTGAAAAGCAACGTCTTTCTATTGCACGTGCATTAATACGAAAACCGAATCTTTTAATATTTGATGAGGCTACTTCTGCACTAGACTCCATTACCGAAGAAGCTATTTCTAATACCATCAGGGCTATTTCTAACGAAAAGAACCAAGTAACAGTAATGATTGCACATAGATTAAGTACTATTATGCACGCTGAACGAATATATGTATTAGAGAAAGGTCAAATTGTTGAAACAGGTAGCCATACTGAGTTATTATCCGAAAAAGGGTTGTACTATGCAATGTGGCGTCAACAAATAGGCGAAAGAAAGGCGATGCTTGTATAAGTAACTATTCTCTTTCGAATTTCTTTTTAATATACTCAATAACAGAAGGATCCTCTAGACCTTCCATATCACTCAATTCTAGTTCAAGGGCTTTTGTGCTTAGGTTGATTTCTATTAAGGATATTACTAGTGAAAAAGAAAAAGAAAGCATCCCTATTGCAAAAATCCAGTGGGCTATATCCATTAACCCAATATAAATAAGGTACATACAAAGTATACAACTCAAAAATGCAGATACACCTAGTGTCTGCATATTCTTAATTAACTTAAGCCTATATTTTAAGTTTTTAATTTGTCCATGAACTACTTTTTGGTTTTCATGTTTTTCATAAATGTCATGTAGGGTTCTCGCTCTACTAGATAAAGCTAGAAATTTATTGGTATAAGCCAACATAACCAAACTAATGGCAGGAAATAATAATGCAGGTGTATTGATACTGATATCCATAATGGAAAAATAGTACTTTTATTTTAATTTAAAAAAAGATGTGACAAAGCACTTAGATAATAAACTTAACCCCCACCTATAAAAAGCCTTGATGAGCTTAAATCATCAAGGCTTGCAATTTATTATAAAACTATTTATTTAAAATCAACTATACAATTCTGGCACTTTATATCTACTAAAGTCCCTTTACCATCACCCACTGTTGCAGTAAACTTATCGTTATTTGTAGAATCATCACCATTAAAATCCTGTGTTAATACTTTAAACTTTTCATCCAACGATTCTTTAACGCTACTACTCTTAATTTCTTTCCCTTTAAAAGGTTTCTTCTCAAAATTGCCATAAACAGTACTGTAGGGTCCAACATAGTTTATGGTATAATTTTTAATTTGTTTTAAAGGCAATCTCATATCAGCATACTTGTTATCAAACTTTATGGCATTTACTGTTTGAGCAATATTCCTAATCTTGATGTCTGCATTAATGCCATCCATTTCAATACTTTTTGTAAGCTTTGCAATACGCAAGTTGCCATAACTTTTTCTACCTTGTAGGCTACCTATCTGTTCAATATCGTAATCGTCATTGGTACTAATCAGGTTCATTTTGTTTGCAGAACCTAGTTCAATAGTACTATATTTTGTATCAATATCTAGCTCATCAACATCCTTAGCACTAAATCGGCCATTAATAAATTCAACTTCTGCAGTTTCCAAGTTGCCAGCATTTACATTGGCATATTTTGAGCGAAGGGTTAAAGTTTTAACATCCTGAATATCAAGATTGCCATTGGTAATATCAACCGCCACTTTATTAATGTTATCATCAATAGTAACATCCGAGTATTTACTCTCAATTTCTATTTTATTTTCCCTAGGTATGTAGATTGTTACAATCCTTTTGGTGTTTTCTTTAGTTCTTGTTACCTCACCATTGCTATTAAAAATGGCTACACCAGTAGCGCCTCCACTACTCCAATTGTAAGTGTTACCCATTACTTCATAGGAACCTCCACTACTTACAGTACCCGATTTTATTCTAACAGAATTACCTAATGTTTTTAAATTAAGGTTTAACTTCTCAAACCATTCTTCATCACTTAGTTTAGAGGCATCCCCTTCGTAAAATATGGTAGTCACAACCTTTACTTTAGGTTGATCCCAAGTCTTTATTTCCAAACTTCGGCTAGTATTATCAATATAAACGTCTGCTCCTTTGTTTGCTTTAACTTCTACAGAAACCTCCTTGCTTTTTAAATCTTGTAGGTTCACATCCTTATTAATCTCTTTATTAATTATAATCTTTTTAATCATAGGTATACTTGCAGGTGGTGGTGGAATATTGGGAATACCCATTTCTATGTCTTGAGCCACTGCTTTACTAATTAGGGTTACAACTAAGGCACCCAATGTCATTACTCTTTTAATGTTTGTTTTCATTGTATGTATTATTAAATGTTTAAAAAATAGCGTTTGGTAGTATCAGTTGGTACCCTTCCTTGCTTATATCGGTTATTTGTTTTTTGCATTTCATGTTGTAACTGCTTTAATACATTCAACTTTTGCTGATAAATATTAATCAGTTCATCCAACAATTCTGGTTTTATTCCATGCTTCTTAATCTCTTTCTTAATAGTAGCCTAATCTCTATCTATCGCTTTTACTTCATTACTAAACTCAGTAAAGTAGGCAGGGCTTTCTGCATTTAATGGTGTATTATTCACCCGTTCCTTTTGTAGGTTTATCACTTCATCAAAGCTTTTTTCAATGTCTGTTAAGGCTAATTGATTTTGAGTTGTAAAAGCTTTCTGCTTTAATCCCTTCGCCTTAAGAGAAAGTTTTGTGTGAGTAACAACTAAAAAATGTGAATTATTATCTTGTATTATTTTTTTTACCGCTAAGGACGGTAGATTATTCTTTTTATGACTATCAATATCATTTATTAATCTCTTTACTTGATGTTGCTCTTTGTTGGATGAATGTAGGGTCAATCCCTTCTCACTAACAGTGTTAAATATATACAACCCAATGCCCAATAAACCTATCACACAAGCAGCAATCGCCCACTTTATTGTCATCCTAATTACATTTGGTTTTGGCAATACAACCTGCTGCTTTATGTTTTGCCATACCCTTTCCTGTGGTTCATCCTCCCTTATTTTATTAAGATGTTCATTAAAATGTTTTTTAAAAGCATCCATTTATCTAAATTTTTTATTAAGCTGTTGTTTCAATAATTGTTTAGCCCTATGATACTGGCTTTTACTCGTACTCTCAGATATTTGCATTTCAGCAGCAATTGCCTTATGACTATAATCTTCAATAACAAACAAAGTAAATATTTGTCTGCACCCATCAGGAAGTTGTTTAATAGCTATGTTAATGTCGTTTATGTCTACACCATCCCACCAATTAAAATCTTCTTCATCTTCTACATCATGGTCCTCATTTAAATCGCCCCATGCCCATTTTTTCTTACTATTATTTATACATTCATTTATAACAATTCGCTTTAACCATCCACCAAATTGGTCAACATTTTTTAGTTGATTCAAATTTTTAAAAGCCTTTATAAATGCATCTTGCAAAACATCTTCTGCATCAGCCACCGTACCCATCATTCTCGCGCAAATGGAAAACATACCCTTATTATATTGGCGATACAATGTTTCAATAGCAATACTATCACCCTTTTGAGCCTTGCGAATAATAATAGTTTGTACTTGTTGATTTGTATTCAAAACCCTTTTTCTATAATTAAGAGTACAAGATGGCTAAAAGGTTGGAATAAATAAGTATTTATTTTTTAAACCCTAGCCATTTTGGGAAGTTTAAGCATATATATTTGAATCTTAAATTTAAAAGCTTTATGAAAAGGAGTCTTGCATTTATCTTAACTACATTAATTTTTAATCCAATTTTTGCGATGGTGAAACCCAATAGTTTATTTTCGGATAATATGGTGTTGCAACGTGGTGTTGCTGTGCCAATTTGGGGTACTGCTAATAAGGATGAAAAAGTAACCCTTGAATTTAATGGACAAAAACTTTCAGCAGTTGCCAAAGAAGGAAAGTGGATGATTAAACTTAAGCCTTTAAAAGCAGGAGGTCCGTACACCATGAAAATTACAGGAGAGAATGTAATAACAATTCAAAATATTTTAATTGGTGAAGTATGGGTATGTGGTGGGCAAAGTAACATGGAACGTCAATTAGGATTAAGAGGAGGTCAAAAGCCAATAGTAAACTGGCTAGAAGAAGCTGCGGCTGCCAATTACCCCGAAATTCGTCAATACAAAGTTGATAAGAATCCTTCGGATACATTAGTTAATGATGCAAAGTCTAAATGGGTAATATGTGATACAGGTTCTGTAAAACTATTTACCGCAGTTGGTTACTTCTTTGCGCGCGACTTATACAACAAAATAAAAGTGCCAATAGGATTGCTTTTCTCTACAGTAGGCGGAACACCTGCTGAAAACTGGACAACAAGAGCAGCATTAGAAGCAAATCCCGAATTAAAGAAATTGGCAGATGACTACGATAAAGCAGTTGCTAATTATCAACCTTCAGTAGAAAAATATAATAAAGAAAAAGTTAGTTTATTGGCTAAATATGCTGCAGATACTTTATTGGCCTTGGCTACAAACAAACCATTTCCTGCAAAACCTACTCCTCCACGTAATCCTGCAGGCGGCTGTGGTGGTTTATATAACGGCATGATTAACCCTCTTATTCCTTATGCTATTAAAGGTGTTATATGGTATCAGGGAGAGAGTAATGGTGGAAGAGCAAAACAATACCAAACTTTGTTTCCTACTATGATTACCGACTGGAGAAAGAATTGGAATCAAGGAGATTTTCCTTTTTTATATGTACAGATTGCACCTTACAAAGGAGCTGATCCAATGTTGCGAGAGGCGCAACTAGTTACCTTGAGCAAAATACCTAATGTTGCAATGGTTGTTACTACTGATTGTGGCGACTCTACAGACATCCACCCTACCTTTAAACAACCAGTAGGTAATCGCTTATCTTTAGCAGCAAGAGCCTTAGCGTACAAAGAAAAGATAGAATACATGGGTCCTGTTTTTGATAATTACGCAGTTAAGGACAATTCCATAGAAATTAGTTTTAGTCATATAGGTTCTGGTTTGGTTGCTAAAGATGGAGATTTAACGGGTTTCACAATTTGCGGACCCGATAAAAAGTTTATATCTGCTAAAGCTGAGATTATTGGAAATAAAATAATAGTTTCAAATCCTACTATCAACTTTCCTATAGCAGTAAGATATGGATTTATAAATGTGCCAAGGGTAAATTTATTTAATAAAGAGGGGTTACCTGCTTCACCATTTAGAACAGATAATGAGTAAGCCGTAGTATTTATTAATAAAAAAAGGAAAGGTCGCACGATGGTAGCGACCTTTCCTTTTTTAAATTGATGTACTTGAAGATTACTTTTTAGAGGAATCTATAACTACTTTACCACTGTCCACTTTTAAAGTGTCAATGATTGTTTTTGGAGAATCTACTGCTGTCTTAGGAGTAGTTGAGGGTGCAAAAAAATTACATGACACCACTACAATTGATATTGCAATAACGCTTGCAATGGCGATAATTCCCTTTTTCATTTTTCAAAGTTTTAAATGTGATTATTTATTATTGATATCAGTTAAAGCATTAAGTAACCTAGTTAAAGGAATATATATTTATGATTGGGGTGACTTTTATATTACTCTTCACATTTGGAAATAATCTGCTGAATACCTATGATTTATACTAAAGGAATTAAAAGAAATAATTACTATTGTTAACCTATTAATAGTTTTATTACTAACGACACTTTGATTACTTGCTAAAACTTACTACAAACAGATTGATGTATATTTGCCATCTTTATAAATAATTTCTTCTGTTTAGTATGACATTACCTATTGTTGCCTATGGCAATCCTGTTTTAAGAAAAATTGCTGTAGATATAGATGCAACCCATCCCGACCTAAAAAAAATTATAGACGATATGTGGGAAACCATGTACACCAGTAATGGTGTTGGCTTGGCCGCCCCACAAGTTAATAAGAACATAAGGCTTTTTATTGTAGATAGTAAACAAATTTTTGATAATCAGGAAGAAGAGGAAAAAGGAAAATATAGTGATGAACCCGGTATTAGAAAAACTTTTATTAACGCAAAGATTATAGAGCTCTTTGGCGAAGAATGGATGTATAATGAAGGATGTTTATCTATACCTAAAATTAGAGAAGATGTTTATAGACCAGAGAGTGTAACAATAGAATACTATGACATCAACTTTACGAAACAAATAGAGACTTTTACAGGCTTAACTGCAAGAATTATACAACACGAATACGACCATATTGAAGGGAAGCTTTTTATTGATTATATAAAACCATTACGCAAAAAAATGTTACAAGGCAAATTAAACGACATTAACAAAGGGAAAATTAAAGTAGATTATAAAATGAGCTTCTCCAAATAGATGAAAACACATGTTTTGTTAATAATCTTCCTAACAGTGTTTAACCAATGTTTTGGTCAGGATACCACTATTGTTATTGAAGGCAAGAAAACCTACTTACCCGAAGTGATAATAAGGAACAATCTTGATTATGCTAAATTAATAAAGCAAATTAAAGAAGACACCACTTTTCATAAAGCATTTAAAAACTTAAGAGTCTTAAACTACACTGCATATAACGATATTAAAATGCTTGACAAAGCTGGGAAAATAAAAGCATCTCTATTTAGCAAAACCCAACAAAATAGAAAAAACTCATGTAGAACAATGGACATATTACATGAAGAAACCTCTGGAGATTTTTATGATAACAACCACGATTACAACTATACTACTGGCAAATTATATGCTTCCTTATTTTTTACTAAAGGAAAAGTTTGTGGCGAAAACAACATTATTGAGGGTAGCACAATAACCACGGATGATAAAAAAGGAATTGACAAGCATAAAGAACAATTGAAAATGTTGTTTTTTAATCCTGGAAAAAAGATTAAGGGAATACCATTTATTGGTGATAAACTTGATTTGTATGATGAACAAGCCTATAAATTGTATGATTATAAGCTGGATGAAGTAGATTACCATGGCATAAACTGTTATTCATTCACCATAACGCCCAAAAAAGACTTAGGTACTTTATTAGACAATGTAATTGTTGATGGAATGACCACCTGGTTTGATGTTAAAAGCCTGGAAGTTTTGGGGCGTAATTATACATTAAGTTACAAGGCAGGCGTCTATGATTTTGATGTGAGTATGGAAGTAGAAATGACTCACTATCAAGACTTGTTAGTACCCAAAGTATTAAGATATAAAGGTAATTGGAGTGTAATTTTTAAAGGAAGAGAAAGGGGGATGTTTACAGCTACGCTGTTTAACTTTAGTAAGTAGCCGCTATAAGTTATTTAGATAATTTAAAATTTGCTGTTTAGTACTTAATTTAGGAGATAGGGAGACTGGTGTAGCATTATTTAGAACTTGATGTTGCGACGCAAGAAAATAATCGTTCCCAATTTTAGAAACAACTGTAATATCTAAATTAGACCCTGCTGGAATATTGGTGGCAGTAAAACTCTTTCCAGTTGCATTAGGCAATAGCCTTACTACAGTATTAGTATTCGTTAAGGAAGCGTAAACTAAGGTGTTTTTATTAGTAAAATTTAATGGTAGAAACACGTTAAGATTTGTAGTTGGTAATAGAACATTTAGGTTATTTCCTCCTGCAACCCAATGAACATTTCTTGTTTTAAATAGATAACCCTTTTTGTTAGGTATAGTAGGTCCAAAATAATCGTTAAATAAACCTACTGAATCTAAATTATTTGTAATACCCCAATTAATAGAAGAGTCTTGCGTGTTCCTGATACCCGCAAAACAAGAAGTTACTGCTCTAGGTTGGTTATCTTTAATTTTAATTTGGATAGGTGGTATTTTATTGTTCCAAAATATTTGATTGCCGTTAAGAGATAACTCTAAATCAACAACAGTTTCAATATCTAATAATTTATTATTACTTACACAGGATATTCCTTCTCTTATCATATCACCCTTATGCTTAATACTGATAAATTTAAAAGTAACTTTCTTTGAACCCATAATAGTAGATGTAGGAGCATTTGTTGTCATGCACCCACCCCTCGGAAACAAGATAGATAAACTATCTCCAATTAAATACTTATCATCATCGTTACACTCAAAGCTATCTATTAAAGGGGTTATACTAAAATCGGGCAGAAACAAGGGTGAATTATTAGTTGTACTCCAAACAGTATCTGTAACATTGTTGTTGGGCACAAAAACATCTGTACTTGTTTTACTACAGCCCATTAACAATAAGGCGAATAGTAATCCAAAAAAATTATATTTAATTAAATTATGCATGTACGTTTTCTAGATACTATTAATTTAACGTTTGATGCCTGAAAAGTATAAGTTGTATCGTAAACCCATAAAAATACCATAACTATTAAAATTTTGGTTATACCCTATTTGAGATACACTATTACTTGTTAAAGAATTTCTGAAATATGGCTCTATAAAGATGCCCCTATTCTTTTTAAACCCATAGAGTATATTTATTGAATTAAACATACTAAATGCAACCTTGCTCTTAAAGAATCCATTGCTTTTTTGGGCACTTAGTTCAACCGGAGACCCTAAATTATTAAATGTTTGCCCTTCATAATTTGTAAATAATGTGGTAATAAATCCCGAATTAATGCTAAAGTTCCATTTTCCTGCTTTAAACTCATATCCAACCTCTAGAGGTACTTCCAAACTTTTATAGGCATTATAACTAGTGTGTAAAATATTACCTGTTTGCTTATATGTAGTCGTATCCGTTGAAGATAAAGTTTGACCCGCATCACCAACATAAGTTCTTGTGGTTAATACTTGAATATCTTTCACCTCCCCTTGCATAGCATATCTAAACCGTTCATTTACTTGCTTGTATTCAATACCCGTCTTAAACAGCCAATTACTATTTAATTTCTTAGTTAACCTAGCACCCATTGTAAAGCCTTGGCGTAGGGTTAAACTTGAATCTTTGGCGTTAACTATTAATTTACTAACATCATTACTTAAATAAAGCTTTCTTTGGTTAACATCCAGAGATAGCATCAAATCTAATGACCATTTACTCGTTTTAAAATTTGGAACTCGAATCTTAACTAAACTGCTTGGGTATGCTAGTGTAGATTTCTTACTAAAAGGGACTATTGAAACCAATTTATTTTGTACAACAATAGAACTTAGAGGGTAATTGTGTGGAATATAGGAAGTAGCAGGTGTTAATAAATTAACTTGACTACTATCTAACAATGGACTAATAATGCTAATGTCTTTTAAATTATCATCATCAAGGATTAATGGTTTATTAATTTGCTTTTCTGGTTGATTAACTTCTATTGATTTATGAATAATAGAATTTTTTAGAGCAATACCCAAATTAGGATTCTCTACCCTAGCTATACTTTTAGTAATTTTATTATTAACCTCAATTGTAGAATAGTTGTTACTACTCCTTGCAGTAAAAGTTGTTTTGACTGGGGCTACTACTAATTCACTAACCTGTAATTTTTCAGTATGTTTTGAAGCAGATAAAATGCTTGATTCTGCTTCTGGCTTAATGACATTCTCAACATTTGTTTTAGTACCTGTATTGTTAAGGTACAAACTAGACAATATTGAGGTAGCTAGTAATGATAATACAATGAAATGGAAATATCTATTTTTCCAAAATAGAAAAGGTTTCTTACGTTCTCTTTTCGCTTGTATTCTTTCCCAAACTGAGTCGGGAACATTACTGGAATAGTTATATAATTTATCTCTAAAAAGTTGATCTAATTCGTTATTTTCCATTACACTGCAATTTTTTCAAGTTTAACAATTTGGTTTTGCAGCATTTTTCTAGCTTTTACTAACTGGCTTCTACTTGTACTAGCTTGTATTCCTAACAATACCGCAACTTCTTCATGACTATATCCTTCAATTACATTTAAGTTAAAAACAGTACGATAGCCATCAGGTAATGAGTTAATTAACTTCAATAATTCTAATTCGCCTATATTACTAAAAATGTAAGGATCTATTTCAGGTTCGTTTTTTGTTTCTATTTCTATTTCTTTAAATTGTATTTTACGCTTTTGTAAATTCTTCAAACAAACATTTACAATTATACGCCTCATCCACCCCTCAAAAGAACCTTCAAATTTAAATTGATGAATATGTTTATAGATTCTTACAAAGCCTTCTTGTAGCATGTCTTCGGCTTCCATTTCATCTAAAGCGTATCTTAAGCAAACAGTCATGAATTTACTACTATACCGAACAAAAAGAATTCGTTCAGCATTAGGGTTTTGCTCAATGCAACCTTTAATAAGTTCGTACTCAGACAAATGATATAATTGTTTTAAGATACCCACAAAACTATGATACCCTGCTTTTTTCAAATGCTGCTTAATCGTTGTTGCTAGAAGCTAAATCTATTAAAAAATAGTTTAACCTTTTAAATAACATCCTATTAAATGAGGTGTTCTTAACCTACTTAACTATTATTAAACTTAAAAAACTATTGAAGAGTGATTCAACTAAATAATTTAGGCAAGTAATATTTTTATTCTACCATTTATCTACATCCTCCGAGTTAGATGTGTTTATTACAGACGAGATTCCTTCATTTTGTTCACTTTTAGCATTTGCTACAGGTGCTTCATAAACCTCAACCTCCTTTGGTTCGCTTGTGCCTTCCTCACCATTTTCGTAGAAATCGTTATCAAACTCTTCAAAATTATAGTCGGGTATAACTTCATTTTTTATATGTTCAATAACTTCGCTAAGTGCCTTCGCAAATTTATTAATATCCTCAGGATAAATAAAAACACTACTTCTATCGTATCCTCTATCATCAAAACGCTTTCTACTTTCCGTTATAATTAACGAATAACCGTTGTTGCGAGTTTCTTTGACATCAAAAAAATAAGTACGTTTTTTTCCTGCCCTTACTTTTTTACTGTACACATTTTCTAATTTCTTTTCGTTACTCTCGTATGCCACTTAGTAGTAATTTATTTTTCTATACAAATATAAAGGGTATATATTATTACAAAATACACCAAATTGTTTTTTTAAGTAAGAAAAAGGAGTTTTACTGCAATTTATACTGATCATTAAATGATTTGACTGAAAATAATGATTATATAGCTTTAATGTAAAGGGTTTAAGCCTCTCGTTTATCGCAAACCAATTATATCTTAAGTATATTCTTCAAATACTTGTAATTATTAGCATTAATTAGCTATTAATGCTAATCAAGGGTTGAAAATAGTACAGACAAGTACCTTTAGGTACGAAATATTGGTAGAAAATTCATTGATAAGAATACAAAAGTCCCTTTGGGGACTGCATATTGGTTAATAAAAGACGCATATCAGTAATCTATCCCATAAACTTGATGGCTATGTTGTACCTACGGTACTACACACCGCTTACTCCTCTGATTGCTACCATTATATCGTACCTAAAGGTACTTTCAACCCTTGATTTGCATTATTAATTAAAATTTTAAGGTTCATTAACTTGTTACTACTCAGGTGGGGTTATCAAAAGTTATTAAATCAATTACAACAAAGCACACAAGAGCTTTTCATTAATTGTCCTCCCTTTGTATTCATTGTGTACTCTTTTCAATGCATGTAATAGTAAAAACAAAGTATAAAATTCGTTTTTTATTAACTGAGTTATAACCATAAACTATATTAGCAACCTTTGGAGCGGTATAGTATTTATGGAAAAAAAGAGTACAGTAATAACGTTTAGGAACAATATAGATTCATTAATAATGGGTTTATTAAGCGGTATTTTTATATACACACTTATTAAATTTCATGGTATTGGCATCTCTCCCGATTCTGTTTCCTACACAGCCGTCGCAAGAAACATGGTAAAAGGAAATGGTATTACTGATTTTAATGGCAAACCGCTTATCATTTTTCCTGCTACTTATCCAATCTTTTTAAGCGCAATAAGTTTTATTTTTTCAAAAGATGTTCTTCTTATTGCTTCCATTATAAATGCTACCCTAATTGCTATAGTTGTTTTTTTAACGGGCTGCATTTTACAAAAAATTACTTTAAAACATGTTCTCTACAAATGGGCAGTACTATCAACATTGCCTATAAGCTATTGCATAATGGAGGTGTACACCATGCTTTGGAGCGAAACTTTGTTTATTTATTTTAGTTTGCTTTTTTTGGTCTTACTATTTAATTATGTAAACAGACCTACCACAATTAAATTAATAATAGTAGCATTAATAACAGCAATAGCTTGCGATACACGCATTGCGGGAATTAGCATTTTAGCTACAGGTTTATTTTTTATAATCATTAACCAAAATATTAGTGTGAAGTATAAAATTATCCACTCAATAATATTTGGTTTAATAAGTGTAAGTTTATTAGTTATTAACTTAATCAGAAACCAAGTAGTAGATGGCACTGCCACGGGAATAAGACTTAAAAGTGATACTCCTCTAATAAAAAATATAGACTATTTTGGAAATACGGTTTTTGAGTGGATGCATTTGCAACTAGATTGTTACTCCTTATCTCTTTTTATTGCAATCACCATTATTCTGCTAATGGGGTTGTTTAAGTTGCGCTTGCTATTGATAAAAAAGAAAACACACAATTTATCAACCATTATTCTCTCATTTACTGTTATTTATATAGCGTTTATTATTATCACTTCTTCGATTTCCAAGTACGAAACCATTAACAATCGCCTTTTATCACCAGCCTTTATCCCTTTTGTATTAAGCTGTTCATTGTTCTTTCCTTGGTTGATGCACCATATTAGAAATGTACGCTTTAGATTTTTTTTGGTTGCTTTTATAGTTATACTCTATTTAACTTATCAATACAAACAATATAATTTGGCCCATGATTTTTATGAGCAGACTAAGGAAAATGGAATTCCAGGCTATACCGAAATGGGTTGGCAAGAAAGTAAGATGGTACAAATGCTAGAAAAAAAGCAACCCTTTTTTAAAACTAATATCCCCATTTATTCTAATGCTGCTGATGCGGTATACTTTTACAGCAGCTTATTGGCATCCACAATTCCCGAAATTACACATACACAGGAAATTAAAAGCTACACAAACCAAGACCCTCATTATGTAGTTTGGTTCACCAATGAATTTGATAACAAGCAATTGTTGCGAAGGGAAGTTATAACAAAGTACCGCTCCTTAGATACGCTGTTAACTTTTGATGATGGCGTAATATATTGGAGTAAAAAGAAACCCATACCCTAAAATCCGCTTTTTTTACACTTATACAAAGCGACTAACTCAATTATTCCGCCAACTAGTTGATATAGTTCGCCAATTAGTTAATACAGTTGGTCAACTAGTTAATACTGTTGGTCCACCAGTTAATACTGTTGGTCAACCAGTTAATATTGTTGGTCAACTAGTTAATACTGTTGGTCCACCAGTTAATACAGTTGGTCAACTAGTTAATAGTGTTGGTCCACCAGTTAATACTGTTGGTCAACCAGTTAATACTGTTGGTCTACTAGTTAATATTGTTGGTCTACTAGTTAATATTGTTGGTCTACTAGTTAACATTGTTGGTCCACCAGTTAATACTGTTGGTCAACTAGTTAATACTGTTGGTCTACTGGTTAATACCGTTGGACAACTAGTTGATGTAGTTAGGAGAGGATAAATAGGAGGATAATGTATCTAAGTATTTAATAAACTATGCTTAACACCATAAAATGAAGGCTATTGAGCATTAAATTAACTAACTACTTCAGCCTTCACTAGATTTTCTTTAAGGGCATGGTGTTTACCCATTAACATATACTTTTTACTTTGCTCAATAGCATCCATCACCTGCTCTAAAATTACCTCCACCGGCAATTCATAATCAATTACCAAAGGTGCTTTAAAACGTACAGTTAATAAAGATCCCTTCTTTTTAAAGGTGAGTCCCTTTTTAGTAAAAGCACGCCAAAAACCGTTAATCACTACAGGAACAACAATTGGTTTATTGTTTTTTATGATAAAAGCAGTGCCTTTTCTACCAGGGGCAAAAGGTTTTGTAGTGCCTTGCGGAAAAGTAATGACCCAACTAGTATCAAGTGCATCCTTTATTTTGCGTGTATCCGATGGGTCTAACCCTCTTCTTACTTCTGTACCTTCTGACCGCCAAGTACGTTTAACTGTTAAAGCACCTGCCATAATAAACAAACGGCTAATCCAGCTATCTCGCATGGTTTCTTCGGCAGCTACAAAATATAAATTTGTAATTGGATTTAAGAGATAGTAAGGCAAACCCAACCTATTTTGTTTACGCCACCTTACCGCACAAAAGATGTGAATGAATGCCATTACATCTGCAAAATAAGTTTGGTGATTACTTACAAAAAGTACATTGCGCTTTGGTAAATCCTTAATATGCTCGGTACCTGTTATTTTAATTTTGTTAATAATAGCCAATCCCGGATAAGTAATGAAGCCAACAACCGTATAAATTATAGAACGCACAAATTTGTAATGCTTCAATTTATCAACAAGACTCATAAGCAAATTATCTTTTAGATGTTTGAATGCTGCAATATAAACGAATGGCTGCTAATTGTGCAAATTATGTAGTAACCTTCACAATTATATTACCTCTATCATCAATATTTATTTGCTTATTATCCTGCAATTGTTGTAAAACCTCCCAAACGGCATCTTCTTCTTGCTTTGTAAAAAGCTGCATTAATCCTTTTGCTGTGGGCATTGGCGTAACTAGATAGTCTTTAACTGACTGATTTAAAGCTTTAAGTTCCTTTCCTTTTAATGGTTCTTTCTTTTTATTAAGACAGTTATCGCAAATAGTACAATCTATGGCTGCTTCATCACCAAAGTAGTTGGCAATTAACTTACTTCTACATATTTTGGTTTGTACGGTATAATTAATAAAAGTATCAATCCTTTCCTCAAACAATTGTTTTCGCATTAAATATGCCTCATGATTCATATTTAAAAAATCTACCGAAGTTCTATTGAGAATAAAATTAATTTGAGGGGTATCTTTTTGCGGACTGTACTTAATAATTCCATAGTTGTGCAATAGTTGCAACTGTTTAATTACTTCTTGTTGATTTGTGCGAAGTTTGTATGCTATGTCTTTTTCATTAATGCCAGTAAAGTTGTCATAAATACCTTGATAGCTTCTCAATAAACATTTAACTAGTGGTTCTAATGTAGGATGAAGTTCTTCAAACTGCTCCAGATTAGTTTTAGATACATTAAAAACAACTTTTGGCGGAAAAAATACCGATTGATTAAAACTTAAATGCCCCTCTTGTTCTAGAATCTTGATAGCGGCAAGGGCAAGCTTATTGTTTAATTTAAAATTGAGTATAAAGGTAGATAAGTCAAAATCGTAATACAAGCCTTCGCCAGAACCAACAGGAATAGAAAG
>Ga0007836_1000108_pt1 | contig 20408 bp, 17 predicted proteins | sample CryBogCBE23Oct07_FD_71205 | JGI IMG/M metagenome (GOLD analysis project Ga0007836, IMG submission 71205) | Freshwater microbial communities from Crystal Bog, Wisconsin, USA - CBE23Oct07 | ecosystem: Environmental > Aquatic > Freshwater > Lake | place: Crystal Bog, Wisconsin, USA | collected...
CATTATTTTTTTCTAATAAACAAGGTACAAACAGGTTAAGTCTAAAAGAATGGACGGGTGTAGCATTAATGGGTCTTTTTGGATATTATATTAGCAGCCTGTTAGATTTTATTGGTTTACAATTTGTTTCTGCTGGATTAGAAAGGTTAATTCTATTTCTGTATCCAACTTTTTCGGTATTAATTAATACGTTTTTATTTAAAACCAAACTTAATAAGGTACAGATAACTGCATTAATCTTAACCTACATAGGAATAGGAATTGCTTATTTTGGGGAACTAAAGCTAGATACTAATAACCCGAAATTCTTTTATGGCTCTTTCATGATATTTCTTTGTAGTATTACCTATTCTATTTATTTAGTGGGTACGGGCAGATTAGTTAATAAAATTGGTGCTACTAGATATACTGCCTATGCCATGTTGTTTGCTACACTAGGTATTTTTTTTCATTTTATAAGTACAAAACCTATATCTGGTTTAACACTATCTACTACATTAATGGGTTATAGTATTGCATTGGCATTGATTGCAACGGTTATTCCATCGTTTATGATATCTAATGCTATGAAAAAAATAGGTAGTAACAATGTGTCCATTATTACAAGTATAGGTCCTGTTAGTACCATATTACAAGCACATTTTGTTTTAGGCGAAAAAATATTGCTCGAACAAATAATAGGCACCCTATTGGTTTTGGTTGGCGTTTTATTAATAGGTTGGAAATCAAATTCTATAATTGTTAAATAAATTAAAACCACATTAATTAATTATACAAAAGTCTGGAAGTACAATACAGGTTACAAAATGTTTTATAATCTTACACTATCCTTTGAATTTTGCAAATCATCTTGCTTTTTTAACGCTACCTTATTTAAAGCTTTTGCTTTTTTATTCTTCCTAAAAAAGCGCCTTAACAAAAAATTATGTTGTAATGCTTCTAAGTCTTGGTCTAATTTATGACTGCCAGATTCTAAATTAAGAATTGTATTTTTTATGGATTCCGCTGTAGATGAATCATTTAATAATACACCTACCCCATTATCTTTCTGGTTTAACTTTTGGCTTACAGTTTTTAATTTAGTTGTAAACCCATTAATTGAGTAAGCCGACCCCATTAATTGCACTATCGTATTAGATAAATTTTGATAAATAACAGTATCCTTAACTATCTTATTTAATGAAGTTTCCTTATTAGTTAGGTAAGTAGAAAATGTTTTAAAGTTGGATACTGCAATTTTACCTTCTAATGTTATTTGTTTTAAATTGGATAAGGCTTTACTAAGGTCAGTTGAGGAATTAACGATGTTATTGGCAATTTCAGGATCATTAATTAGCTTTGTCAACACTCCATTACCACTATCTATATTTTTACTTATATGCATAAAATGATTGGTAATATTCAAGACGTTTTTATTATTTGCTTGCAAAGTTGCTAGCATATCTTCTGTACTTAATGTAGTTTCTGTTTGCAATATATCATTCTCTTCAACTTGAGGAGTACTTACTTTTCCATCATAAATAATAACAATCTTACTGCCTATTAATCCATCGGAACCAATCTTTGCCTTTGCATCTTTATGAATATGCAATTGAGCATCTTCTTGAATACTCATCGTTACCAATACTTTTGAATCGCCATAAAAACTCACTTTCTTTACTGTACCTACTTTAACACCAGATAACCAAACGTTACCTCCCGCTAATAAACCACCAACATCATTAAAAATAGTGCTAATCACAAAAGTTTTTACAAACGTATTTTTCTGCTTCCCCATTGCAAGTATGGTAACAATTAGTATCAATGTACCTATTGAGATAAAAACACCTACCACTAAAGGCTTATTATTTTTTATTGTATTCATTTTCTTAAACTTATAAAAACAGATTAAATGATTTTAATAAAGGGAATGATTAATTCCTCTTGCTTTAAAGAATTTTGAACTTTTACTTTGAACCTATTACCCAAATACAGATCTTTTTTCCATATCTACTATTTACAACTTACTATCTAATATATATTAATTTGGCATAGTTGAAGTAAAATTATAATCGTAAAAAGCCCTCAAATTCTGGTCTTCAGTTTCAAATACTTCAGAGAAAGAACCTGCTTTTATAAACTTTCCATCTCTTAAAACCGCCACTCTATTAGCTGTTGTTTTAGCACAAGTAAGGTCGTGCGTAATGATGATGGAAGTAGTTTCGTATTGCTTTTGCACTTTTAAAATCAGCTTATTAATTTCCATACAAGTTATTGGATCTAAACCAGAAGTTGGTTCATCATACAACATAATGGCAGGTTTCAAAATTAAAGTGCGTGCAATGCCAATACGCTTCCTTTGTCCACCAGATAACTCCGATGGCATTTGATTGATAGTTTGAGTAAGACCAACTTCGTGCAATACTTCTTCAATTTCATTATTAACTGCTGTTACACTCAAATCTCTATGTGTCCTAACCAAAGGAAAAGCTAAGTTCTCTCTCACACTCATACTATCGTACAATGCACTACTTTGAAAAGAAAAGCCAATCTTTAAACGTAATTGTCTTAATTGAACAGGATTTAGCGTATTTACTTCCTGACCAAGTACTTTTACCGAACCACTATCTTGCTTTAATAACCCACAAATAATTTTAATTAAAACAGATTTTCCACTACCCGAACGCCCAAGTATGGCTATGTTTTCATCCTTATATATATCAAGGTCAATTCCATCTAATACAATTAGATCGCCAAAGGACTTTTTAAGTCCTTTAATAGAAATTACGATGCTGCTATAGTCTATATTCATTTTAAAACTTTTATCATTACTATTTTATCAAATTAAATAACCGAAGAAAAACAACCTACAAGAAGTATTATTCACTACTCTTAATCTTTGATTTTCAATGTATAATTTATCAATTACTTTATGCTTAAATTAATTTATATGATCGTTAAATCTACCTTATGTCATTAACAACTTGTACAATTAGCATCTCTTCTAAAAATATAAGAAACATAGCAAGTACAACTGCTTTATTTGCCGCTTTGCCCACTCCCCTTGTTCCGTTTTGCGCATAATAACCTTGAAAACAACCAGCTACTCCAATTGTAAAACCGTACACCACCGCTTTGAATATGGATGAAATGATATCTAAAAAAGAAATTTTACTTAGTCCCGTTTTTATAAAAGATGTAAAGCTCGTTAGTTCATTTGCATGAACATTTAAGAAGGAACCCATCATACCAATAAAACCAGTATATATTACTAAAACAGGCAACATGAATGTAATAGCTATTATCCTGCTTACTACCAAAAACTTAAAAGGGTTTGTTCCAGATACTTCCATTGCATCTATCTGTTCAGTTACTTTCATACTCCCTAACTCTGCCCCCATATTAGATCCTACTTTTCCCGCTGCAATTAATGCGGTAACCAAAGGTGCCAATGCCCTAATAATTGCTATAGAAATTAGTGATGGCAACCATGAACTCGCCCCAAATGTTGATAGTGATGGCCTAGATTGTTTGGTGAAAACTATCCCTACTACAAAACCCGTTACCGAAACCAATGCCAAAGACTTACAGCCCACTTGGTAACATTGATTGAGGGTTTCTTTCCACTCGAATGGATAAGAAAATGCTTCTTTAAAGAATTGAATAATGAATTTGTAAACCTTATAAATATCAGAAAAGAAATTATCGAGTTCCCTTGAGTTTACAAAATGCTGTTTCTTATTTATTTCAACTTTCTCAAATGTGTTTTCCATACTAGCTAGGTTTAATATATTTCAGGTATATCATATTCCAAAGAAGTTACCTTAAAATTTGCATAAGGATAATCTCCATCAGCTAATCTCCATATTGCTTGGGCAATGGTAGGTACTTTTACCCCATTCATCTCTTTATAATTACTTGCTTTTATTACCCAAGTTTCTAATTTAGCTTTATCCATAAAACGTTTGGTTTCCATTTGTACAATCTCCCCTTTGGCATTAAATGTTATCCTAAAGTATAGCTTCCACCCATTGTAATTATAGTTTAGCTTTGCTGTATTTGCATCTATGGCTTCCCAAGTCAATAGTTTGCTTGGCAATAAATTAGTAGGAAACCAAACACTTTCACTCAACCATCTTAATAATTCCCCTTCATTGTATTGTGCTCCTTGCGCATCTACTATATTGTAAACAGAAAATAATGACACAAGCAATCGTCCTTTATTGCGCATAAACATATCTCTTGCAGTAAATATGTTGGTAGTTCCTTTCCAGATAAATCCAGGTATCTGCGTAGTAAAATATTCCTCACCTACAATATCAATCCAAGGTTTATGGAGACCTGTCTTAAATTGACCATCATGCTTTACTCTTATATAACTAATATAAGGCTGACCATCTTTTAATACATTGTTGAAATAAAGTTGTACAGGTTCGGGTAGATTATCAAGTTGTTTTTTGGTGTATAACTGGTTATTTATTTTTTTGGATTCCTTAAAAAGTATGTTTACCTGGTGTCTGAATTGTATTAAATGTCCTACTTTTAAAACAAACCAAATAATAAATAGAACCGATATTAATAATAATGTAATCAGCATAATTTTTAAATTTCTATTAAGAAAGATTTTTTCCTAATGCTTCAACCTCTGCCAACCATTGATTTCTTATAGGTACTGTTGAAGAATTTACAGATGAAAACGTAGTGATTCTTACTGGGGATACACCACTAAATTCTAGAATTGACCTTTTAAAAGAGTTATGCCCTGGGCTTCTGTACATTAACCAATAATACCATTGGGGAGCATCCATTGTAACAATTAGTGTTGCAGTTTTTCCTTTTAACAGTTTATCCCAAAATGGGGAATCTTTATGGTATTTAAAGGCATAGTTAGGCAAGAAAACCCTATCAATAAACCCTTTTAACAAGGCAGGATAAGTACCCCACCAAGTTGGGTATACAAAAACCAGATGGTGTGCTTCTTTTATTTCCTGCATTTTAACTAAATCTGGCTCAAGGGCAGAGGCAACTCTATAGCCATAACTTAATATAGGGTTAAATGATAAATCTATCAAATTTACCAATTTACATTCGGCACCATTAGTGTCTGCGCCTTTTTTATAGCTTTCGGCCAAAGCAAAGCAAAAACTTTTTTTGTCTGGATGACCATTGATGATGAGAATCTTTTTCATTTTTTAAATTTGTATTTTGTTTCAATTATTTACAAACACACAATAAATAAATTAGGGCTTCTTCAAGTTAACCTTTAATTGTATTTTTCTTTTTTCTGAAAATTTATGGTGCAGAAACAGCAATTAAAAACCACAACAGCAAATAATTTAATAAATCAAGGTAGCTGTACATTTAGTAAACCCTTTAATTAAAGTGTACGCATTAGGACTCTACTAAAATTGTTAACTACTTATAATGCAAACTTTTGATTGATTTATTCTCTAAGGTTATAACAAATTAGGCTTTCAATCTAAAAATATACTCAAACAATTGTCTTTATGGTATTTGCAACTTTTATGATGAGTTTTTTACTTAATCTGTTTAAAATAAATAGAAAAATCATGTACCATAATATGGCTATAAAGTCTGTATTACTATAGCCTTTCATTTTATACTTTATTTAAAGGAGCATATTCTACTACATACCATCTCTTAAAATGAATCCTATTTATTTTGTATTCCAATCAACAGTTACAATTACTTCATTTAGCCTACCAAACAATTGGTAAGGAGGGTTATATCCTAAAAACCGATAGTTTCCTAAACTAATTATGATTTTTTTTTTCAAATTAGTACTAAGTATTTCAATATGCTTATGTATAAGTTCATTTGATGCAAATCCTCCAAATTCAATAACAGCAACATATTCTGGTTTGCTTGTCTCAATTTTTATGGTAGAATCATTTGGCTTGGGCAAATTGCTTTCATTATATTCAACAGGCATAACAAAACTCATTGTTGATGCTGTATCATTTATGTTCATGTGTACGGGTGCTGTCATAGATATATTTATTTTACTACTATTACCACCAAAAATGTATTCAGCCAATTTTCTAAAACCCCAGCTTCCTAATTCTTTGTATGTTTTTGCCGACGAAGTAACCGTTGCAAGGGTTGATACTGGATAGAATCTTATTTCAAATTCTTTTTCTGTGTGTATTACTTTGTAGGGTTGTAATGCTGATTTACTTGTAGCCATAGATATGTAGATTTGAGAAATGATAAATAATCCAAGTATTATAAATGTTATTAGTAAAGCCATTTTCATTTTTTTATTTTATGATTGTTTGTGTATAAAGTAAATGTTTAAAGATAAACCTCCTAGATCATTAATTAATCAAAGTAATTTGATAATCAACAGTTAATTCATTTTTTACATTCCATATTCCAGGTGCATTCCATGCAATTCTACTTGCTTCGTCTTTTTGATACCATGAGTTAACATTACCAGATAATGTAACGGTAGTTCCTGAAACAAATACTTTTATATCACAATCATTTACACTTAAACTTCTTCTAAGTGCGGCTTCAACATCCACTTTTTCAATTGTATCATGTGTTTGAGATTTTATAATAATGTTATTTGTAACTCCTTTTACGCCCAACAAATAGTTTACAGCCTTCTTAGCAGCTTCTTTTTGATAATTCCAATGCAATTCCCCTTCTAATGTAACCCATCCATCTTCTACTTTTACAATAATTTCATTATTTGGAACAGTCCAATTAAAATCTAGCGCTTTTAAAACATCCTTTGCTATTTCTTCATTTGTCCTCTTAGAATAATTTTCAAATTTTACTTCAATTTTTTCTACTATAGCTTTTACACCAATTACTTTTTTAACAGCGTTTTCTGCTTCTATTTTTTTTGAGTAGCTATCCACTTCGCCAGATAAAGTAACAACACCCTCATTTGCTGTAGTTTTAATAGTGGTTTCTTTTAATAATGGCTCCCATTTAATAGCGTTTTGAACATCTACTTGTAATTGTTGATTACTTTTCATTTTAATAAAATTTATTTTATAACTAAATTGTTACTTGGCAAAGGTGCGCATGAATGTTACCTTAAATGTTATACTATTATTTGTAAAGATTGTATAATTACTAGGTTTTAGACTCTACAACAATTTGCTTAAAATGTATGCCTATTTTCGTTTTTTCCAGCAGGTAATAAACGTGAGGCAGCATATCCGTGTGTTGTGAAAATAATATTCTTTTCAAATTTCAATGTATTAAATTATGTGTTTCTCAGCCAATGCTAGCTTCGGTGCGGGTATAGCAATTTCTATAATCGGTATAATTACTATATCTAAAGTAAATAAACCTTCGCAATTATTATTTGCATCTGTGCCGCTAATCTTTGCCGTACAGCAGTTTTGCGAAGGATTTTTATGGCTAACACTTCCTTATCCGGAGCATTTACTTACTCAAACAGTAATGACCTATTGTTTTTTGTTTTTTGCAAAAGTTTTCTGGCCAATATGGTTACCTATGTCTATAATTTTCTTAGAGAATGACGAAAAACCAAGAAAGATTCAGTTTGTATGGTTAGCTTCAGGGCTAATAGTGGGCATCTATACCCTAATTGGTTTATCTACTCATTCTTTGCAAGCTAGTATTGTTGGTCACCATATAGTATACGACACAAATTATCAAAATGGTTTTAAAAAGTATAGTGTGTGGCTTTATGCAGCTTCTACAGTTGCTCCATCATTCTTTACGCATCTAAAAAGAACATGGATTTTCGGTACAACCATTTTAATATCCTATATCATTACAGCCATATTTTACGGGCATTATGTAATATCGGTGTGGTGTTTTTTTAGCGCAATAATCAGTATATCTGTATATTATATTTTGATAAGTTCAGCACCACTTTCTTTTAAAAATTTAAATAGCCAAAGTTTTAAAGATAAATATCAAATCTATTCCTAACACGTAGAATTTATTTTATAAATAAGCCCCGCTAGTTTTTATGCAGCTTTATAAAACTTTAAAACAAACAAACAGTAAACAATCAAAATGGATTTAATATTTACTTCATTTCTTGTTATTTGGCTACATTTTTAAGCCTATTGAAATTAAAAAATTGTACAAATTTATTTAGAGGAAATTTTCTACAAGAAAGCATTTTAAATTGCTTTCTTATTTATTTTAATTAAAAATCTACTTAGAAATTTACTAAATGTTTCTATAGGAATACTAAGAATTATTATATGAATTCTTTTTAATGTTCTAGAATATCATTCTAATCAAAAAGGTATTCTATATGTCTCTCTAGGAATACTAAATATTACGTTATGTATAATTTTTAATGTTTTAGAATATAGTTATAATCAAAAAGGTATTCTATATGTGCCTCTAGTAATTTCTTTTACTATAGAAGTATATAGTTCTACCACATTAGGAATTACTTTTACTGTATAACAACTCCATATATCCTTGTTTATTATCCATTTATATTAAAAGGAATTACTTTTAGTATAAAAGGATATGATTCTAACACATAAGGAATTACTAGAGAGAGAAAAAGAATACTATTTTGGAGGATATATTGGATATTAACTAGGTAGATAAAGCAGTTTAATACATACTGAGGTTTAATAAGCTAATTATAAACATTTGTAACTACATGAAAATCAATATGAATCTACTCGTTATATATCATTTTTACAAACTTATAAAAAGCTTCCACTGTATTACAACTACATGGTTTGTTAGCTATCCAAAGAAAAAAAACAGTTGTTGTTGTTTTGCTTATTTAAAAAGGTTTATTAAATACTTCTCGTGTAAAAAAAACTATTTTGATGATTTACTCTTGCATACATACACCATCGCATTATATAGAAACCTTATTGGGCAACGTGCCCATTTTAGCCTTTGATGATTAATAAAAGACCTATTCAATAGGTAAAACAATTTACCTACTTAGAGAATGAAGTATTTGTCGGAATTTTAAAAAGATTATCCAATTGTTATGATGCAATGTTCTAAACTTCTTTTTCGTACTCTTCAGGAATACACTAGGCTTCTTTAAATGATGGTAAACAGGAAGAATGGCATTGGCACATGCGCTTTTATTCTCCTTTATTACGTTCTGTTACGGTTAAAAAGTTTAGGGTGGGTTATGAGATATTGGCAAGTAATGAAAGAGCTATTATACCCGAGTGGGCAGGGTAAAAGTTAAAATTATTCTTTCAATAATAATTCTTTCAACTTCTTCATTCCTTCAACCGCAGTATTTTCAATAACAGTCAAATTGTATAAAGATGCTGTGTAGGGTATCTTTTTATCAATAATATATTTTGGATGTTGATAAGGGGCATAATTAACCAATCCTGCCGCGGGATAAACTTGTAAAGAAGTACCAATTACAACAAATATATCCGCCTGCCTAACAATTTTTGCAGCCACTTCTATCATTGGTACCTCTTCCTCAAACCAAACAATAAAAGGTCTTAATTGCGTACCATCCTCCGCTAAATCACCCACTTTTATATCGGTAGTTATTGGATAACTTACAGCACGATTGGCAACACTGCGCATTTTAAATATCTCTCCATGCAAATGAGTAACCTTAGTACTACCAGCCCTTTCGTGTAAATCATCAATATTTTGTGTAATAATTTCTACATCAAAAAATTGTTCCAACGCTGCCAAACCTTTATGTGCTTCATTTGGTAATGCTTTCGCAACATCCTTCCTTCTTTGATTATAAAAATCTAATACCAATTTTGGATTTGCTTTAAAACCCCTTGGCGTTGCAACTTCATAAACATCGTACCCCTCCCATAAACCATCACTATCTCTAAAAGTTTTTAAGCCACTTTCTGCACTTATTCCTGCACCTGTTAACACCACTAACTTTTTCATACTGCTACATTTTACTTATAAAACTATGTTTTAAGTGAATATAACAGCCAACTTTATAATTAATTTTCATTTACAGTTCAAAATAATAAGTTTATTATCATTTTTTTACGACATTCACCACTTATAACTTTTTAAAATAAACAATGTGTATAAAATACATATTGATTTAAACCCTTTATTTTGCATTCACACATAAAAAAACAAATTATGGATTTTAGAAATTTTCAGGTACCTTATGAAATCGATGAAAAGTACAAAAAAAGAGCTGCTTACTTTTCTATGGAATTTGCAATCCATCAACCATTAAAAATTTATAGTGGTGGTTTAGGTTTCTTATCTGGTTCTCACATGAGAAGTGCTTACGAGTTAAAACAAAACATGGTGGGCATTGGCATACTATGGAAATATGGTTATTACGACCAAACACGTACCCAAGACCAGTCTTTACAGCCAGCTTGGATGGAAAAAAGCTATTCTTTTTTGGAAGATACTGGCATTAAATTTCAAATAACCATTCATGATGCCAAAGTTTGGGTAAAAGCCTATTATTTACCAACCACTGTATTTAATACCTGTCCCCTGTTTTTATTAAGTACAGATATGCCTGAGAACGATTATGTTTCTCAAACCATTTGTCATAGGCTTTACGATGCAAATACCGCAACTAAGGTTGCACAATTTATGTTATTAGGTATTGGTGGAGCGATGTTAATGGATGAAATTGGTTTTAATCCAGAAGTATATCACCTTAATGAAGCACATGGCATATCATCTGCATTTTATCTTTTAAATAAATTTAGGAATGTACAAACTTTAAAAAATCACCTTGTTTTTACTACGCATACACCAGAAGAAGCAGGCAATGAAAAGCACGACATTTATTTGTGTCATAAAATGGGATATTTCTGTGGATTAAGTTTGGATGAGGTAAGAAGATTAACAGGCATTAAAGACGATTTATTTAACCACTCTCTAGCAGCGCTCCGTTTTGCTCGTTTGGCTAATGGGGTATCGCAACTACATGGGGAAGTATCTAGAGAAATGTGGGGTAAATATGAGGGAATTTGCGAAATTAAAGCTATTACTAACGCTCAAAACTATACCTATTGGGCGGATGAACGTTTGTTTCATTTTAATAGTAATGGTAATGATGCGGGTATTGACGATAGGAAGTGGTATTTAAAAAAGCGAGCATTTGAAATAGTAGCAGACCAAACGGGTAAAATATTCGACCCTAATGTGCTAACAATAGTTTGGGCAAGAAGATTTGCAGGATATAAGCGTGCTGACATGCTAACCTATAACCTTGAACGTTTTGAGCGTTTAATAAACAACCCTAAATACCCTGTACAAGTTATTTGGGCTGGTAAACCTTATCCCTTTGATTATCCTGCAATTGGCACTTTTAATAATTTAGTACACCTTAGTAAAAAATATAAAAATGTTGCTGTGCTTATTGGTTATGAATTAACACTTAGTAGACGTTTAAAACAAGCATCAGATATTTGGTTAAATAACCCTAGAGTGCCAAGGGAAGCTAGTGGAACTAGTGGTATGACGGCTGCAATGAATGGTGCTGTCAACTTTAGTACGGATGATGGATGGATACCAGAATTTGTGAAACATGGCGTAAATGGCTTTGTTGTACCAAAAGCAGACTACGCTAACATGAGCGTTTATGACCAAGATGAATATGATTTAAATAAATTATATGAGATACTTGAGAACGAAATTGTACCTACTTACTACGAAAATAAAGATGGATGGCGTAGTTTAGTAAAAAATGGAATGGATGATGTTCGTACCCATTTTGATAGTAACAGAATGGCAGATGAGTATTACGAAATAATGTATAAATAGGCTCAAATACAGTTATTTTAATCCCCGCTACTTTTGTAAGCGGGGATTTTTTTTAACATATTTTGTTAAATCATAACGAAGTAAATAAAAGAAGCATAACAAGCCTACTTTTGACGCTTTTTAAACCGATTTATACATGGATGTAAAATCTATCTTAGCACTGCCTTTTGCTAATCATATATATAAAAAAATAGGAAAAGATGCCAGCAATGCGGTTGTAACGCAAGAAACGATATTAAAAGAACTACTTCAAACAGGCAAAAAGACTGTTTTTGGTAAAGACCATCATCTTAAAGAAGTAAGTAATCACGAGGAATTTACTAAAGCTGTACCTATTAGAGATTATGAGCAAATAAATAGCTATATCTATCAAATAAAAGATGGAAAAGAGAATGTTTTATGGAAAGGAAAACCCATCTATCTCTCAAAAACTAGTGGAACCACAAGCGGTGTAAAATATATTCCTATAACTAAAGACAGTATATCCAATCATATTGAATCGGCCCGTAATGCTTTATTATGTTATTTAGCCGAAACGGGTAATACAGAGTTCGTTAAGGGCAAAATGATATTTTTAAGTGGCTCTCCCGAATTAGATCGTATTGCAAATATCCCAACGGGTAGGCTTAGTGGCATTGTTAATCATCATATACCATCTTATCTCCGTACCAACCAGTTACCTTCTTATGAAACGAATTGTATTGGTGATTGGGAAAGTAAACTAGATAAAATTGTTGACGAAACAATTAACCAAAATATGACCTTAATTAGTGGTATTCCACCTTGGGCACAGATGTATTTTGATAGATTAGTTGAAAAAAGCGGTAAATCAGTTGGAGAGTTGTTTCCTAACTTTAATTTATTAGTTCAAGGTGGTGTAAACTTTGAACCCTATAAAGCTAAATTATTCGAAACAATTGGTAGAAAAGTAGATACTATAGAGTTGTTTCCTGCAAGTGAAGGCTTTTTTGCTTTTCAAGATAGTCAAAAGGCCGAAGGACTATTACTAAATACTAATAGTGGTATTTTCTTTGAGTTTATTCCTGCAAATGAAATATTTAATGAAAACAAACCACGATTAAGCTTAAAGGATGTTAAACTAGGCGAAAATTACGCCATAATTATTAATAGTAATGCGGGTTTGTGGGGATACAATATTGGCGACACCGTAAAATTTGTAAGCTTAAACCCTTACAGGCTAATTGTTACAGGAAGAACTAAACATTTTATTTCGGCTTTTGGGGAGCATGTAATTGGCGAAGAAGTTGAATACGCATTATTAAAAACTGCTAATGAACAAAATGTAAAAATAACCGAATTTACAGTAGCCCCTTTTGTACAAAAAGGAGAAGGGAAGAGTTACCATGAATGGTTTATTGAGTTTGAAAATTTGCCTTATGATATGAATTCATTTATTGAAAAGATAGATAATAACCTTAGAGATAAGAACGTGTATTATGACGATTTAATAAGAGGAAATATTTTAGAAAAGCTAAGAATTACGCCCATACGTAAAAATGGCTTTATAGATTACATGAAAAGTATTGACAAATTGGGAGGACAAAACAAAGTTCCTAGGTTAAGTAATGATCGAAAGCTAGCAAATGAACTGTTGCCATTTGTAGTTTAACTAAGATTATGCAATAGGCACTTAATTAATTTGTGTCTTTAAAATAAATATTTGATGGGGTTAGAAATAAACTTCTCCATCTACCTTGTAACATATAGGTGCATAATCAAATGAATGAATGGCTACATTCCATTTTATTCAACAGATTTGTAACCACTAAATATTCAATAAGCTAATGTTTTTACTACCATTTAAACTTAAATTGGATCATTTTACGGTAACCCATCATTTATAGACAATCTTAATATAGTCTACAACAAAATAAGGTAGGTTTAGTATGTATTATTATAAAAGCTAGTTTTAGGTGAAAAAAAACTTACTTATCATTATTTTTAATTATACTAAATGAATAATATTTCGTAAGCAGTTAGCTTAATCATTTTAATTTATTAATTTTTATAGATACATTTAACATTAAAATACTTCAAATTTGTGATGCCTCATTATATTTGTTATAGGTTGTTAAATTAATAAGCAATATCTATTTTTTTTGAGTGGAGATATAAATAAAATTTAAGCACCTTAATTCTATTCTTTTATTTTTGACTGTATGAGAACCTGTCTATATTTTTTATTTTTTTTCCTTGTTTTAAAAGCCTCTGCACAACAAAAGTGGGATTTACGCAAATGCGTAGATTATGCTAAGAAAAACAATATATCGGTAAAACAAGCCGATGTGCAAGCAAGAATTTCTGCCTTACAATTAAAACAAGCTCAACTAGCATTTTATCCAAATGCAAGTTTAAGTTCAGGAATAGGTTCACAATTTGGAAGATCTATTGATAGAACTACCAATGTTTACAGTAACACACAATCGCTATATCAAAACTTTCAGTTACAATCTGGTATAGAAGTTTATAATTATGGTCGTTTAAAAAATAATTTTTCTTATGCTCAATTTAGTGCAAAAGCAGCTTTACAAGATGTTGAAAAGGCGGCAAATGATGCTGCATTAAGCGTTTGTACTTATTATTTACAGGTATTGGCCGCAAAAGAACAGCTAGTAATTAATGAAATACAAATTGAGCAAACAAAAACTCAATTAAGCATCACCCAAAAGAAAGTAGATGCAGGTGCATTGGCAGAATTAAACCTAGTAGAATTAGAAGCCCAATTAGCAAATGATAGTAGTACCTACATTTCAGCTAAAACAACCTACCAGCAAAACATTTTAGCTTTAAAAGGAGTAATAAACTTAGATGCTGCTGCCCCTTTTGAAGTTGCTACACCTGAGGTTTCTACCATTCCCATTCCTACTTTTGCAGAATTACAACCCGAAGATGTATATCAGTTAGCTTTAGGAAATCAACCATTACAAAAGGGGAACGAGTTTAGAATGAAGGCGGCAGAAAAGAATATTTTAGTTTCAAAAGCACAGTTATATCCATCCATTACTTTGGGAGTAAATCTTTCTAGTAACTTCTACAATTCTTTTAATAAAATAACGGGTTATAATTTTAATGGATATTCTCAAAATGGAGATATCGTTAATGTTGGTGGTGCAAATTATGCTGTTACTTCACCTAATGTTACTATACAACAATCAAAAAGGAGTTTTGGAGAACTATTTGATGGATATGGTAACCAGTTAAATAACAATTTTGGACAAACAGTAGGGTTTAATTTTAGTATTCCAGTATTTAATAATGGACAATATAGAATTGCTTACGAACAATCTAAATTAAATTATAAAACACAAACCCTTAATAAAGAATCGGCAGATTTAACGCTTAAACAAAACATATACACCGCTTACACAAATGCAGTTTTAGCATTACAAAAATATAATGCAGGTAAAAAGAGTGTAGAAAGTAACCAAAAAGCTTTTGAATTTGCTACTAAACGTTATGAGGTTGGGCTATTAGGTACATTAGATTTGTTAACCAATCAAAATAACTTACTACGTGCAAAGTTGCAACAAGTAAGTAATGAATATGATTATGTGTTTAAAATGAAATTATTGGAGTTCTATAAAGGTCAGGGTTTAAAATTATAACACCTTACAAATAAAGAAATTATGAATAAAACACTCGTTTGGATAATAGTTAGTTTGGTTATAATTATTGGTGGGCTATACGGCCTTAAAGCAGCAGGTATAATAGGAAAAAGTGAAGGAATAAAAGTAGCTACCGAAAAAACTATTTATAGAACCATTACAGAAACAGTTAACGCAAGTGGAAAGATTTACCCAGAAGTGGAAGTAAAGATAAGTCCAGATATTAGTGGAGAGGTAGTGGCACTTTATGTAAATGAAGGGGATACTGTAAAAAGAGGAAAAGTATTGGCCAAGATTTATGCTGATATTTATGCAACACAAAGAGATCAATCGGCTGCAGGCTTAGCACAAGCAGAAGCACAGTTAAGCAACTCGGATGCTAGTATAATGGGTTTAAAAGCAACATTAGATCAAGCCAAAGCTAATTACACTCGCCAACAAAGATTATTAAAAGAAAAGGTAATTGCTGCTTCAGAGTTCGAAAGTGCCGAACAAGCTTACTTAGCTGCCCAAGCAAACTATAATGCAGCAAAACAAGGTTTAAAAAGTAGCGAAGCTAATATACAAGGTAATAAAGCACAACTAGCTAAAGCTGATAAAGACTTAAGTAGAACCATTATTACAGCTCCAATGGACGGGGTTATTAGTTTACTTGCAGTAGAAAAAGGAGAAAGAGTTGCAGGTAATAGCTTTAACGTGGGTACCGAAATGATGCGTATTGCCGATTTAAGTAGTATTGAAGCTAGAGTAGATGTGGGCGAAAATGACATAACAAAAGTAAAAATTGGCGATACAGCATTAGTTGAGATAGATGCTTATACTGGGCGTAAGTTTAAAGGAATTGTTTATAAGATTGCTAACCCCACCACTTCTGCAACTTCAAGTTCAACAGATGTAACCGAATATAAAGTGCATATAAGATTGTTATTGGATAGTTATAAAGACTTAATTGTTCCTGGTAAAAGCTTTCCTTTCCGTCCTAATATGAGCGCAAGTGCTGATATTCAAACGAAAACAAAACAAAATGTCTTATCTGTTCCTTTGAATGCAGTAACTACACGTAGTAGTAAATTAGATAAAATAGAAAACAAAAAGAAAGACGAGAAAGCTACTGTAGATACATCATCTGAAATTTTTAATGAAGTAGTTTTTGTTTTACAGAAAGATGGAACGGCAAAACAAGTAAAAGTAAAAACAGGTATACAAGATATTAATAATATAGAAATAATTGAAGGGCTTAAAGCAGGAGATGAAGTTATTACCGCTCCATACACTTTAATTAGTAAAACACTTAAAACAGGTGATAAAGTAAAGGTGGTAGATAAAGACAAACTTTTTATAGAAGAAAAGAAGAAGGATAATTAAACCTTTACTAAGTATTACTTAAACTACTTTTACTGCTTGTTTAGTATATTTTGGAAGGTAATTAAAATGAAGGGAGCACCTTTTTTGTCAAGTAATAATATAACAAATAGCTCTTATTACCTTCTGCCGTATGATACTATGAAGCATAGGGATTTAAATGAATAATAGATTGCTTTTAAATTGTGGATGAAATGAAATTGGGAATATTGGGAAGTGGAAGTTGGGCAACTGCCTTAGCTAAGATTTTAACAGATAATGGAAACACAATCAATTGGTGGATAAGGAATAACAACACTATTGCAACCATACAAAAGCGAAAACACAATCCTCATTATCTAGGTGCAGCTTATTTTGATACCCATCAATTAATATTAAGTAGTAATATCCAAGAAGTAATTTCTGCATCCGATGAGTTGGTTATTGCTATTCCTTCGGCTTATGCCGTAGATGCTCTATCTACATTACCCACATCCGTATTTGAGGGTAAAAAAATAATCTCGGCTATTAAAGGAATTTTACCTAGCACCAATCAACTATTAAATCAATATTTACACGAAACTTTTAAAGTAGAATTAAAAGACTATTTTACTGTTTTAGGTCCTTGTCATGCCGAAGAAGTAGCTGCCGAAAAACTATCATATTTAACCTTCTCGGGTATTGATGAAACTTATGCTGAAAAGATTGCTGATACTTTTTCTACTGAATACATTAATACCAAAGTTAATCACGACATATTAGGAGTGCAATATGCAGCAGTATTAAAAAATATTTATGCTCTTGGTGCTGGTATTGCACACGGATTAGATTACGGAGATAACTTTTTAAGTGTTTACATTGCTAATTGTGCCAGCGAAATGACTGATTTTTGTAAAAAAATGGTATGGGATAAAGAAAGCGAAGAAGAACAAAAAAGTATTAACTATTCTGCTTCGGTTTATTTAGGCGATTTATTGGTTACTTGTTATTCTTTATACAGCCGTAATAGAACCTTTGGCAATATGATAGGAAAAGGATACAGTGTTAAATCGGCTCAATTAGAATTAAACATGGTTGCAGAAGGATATAACGCTAGTAAGTGCATTTACAAAACCAATGAAACAGTAAGTGCCTCTATGCCTATTGCTACGGCTATTTATAAAATATTATGGGAACATTTACCAGCAATTGATGGCTTTAAACACATTGAAGCTAGCTTATTGTAAAGGCATTTATAAGATTACTATTATGCATACAACAAAAAAGGAGCTGATTTTTATTCAACTCCTTTATAAATTATCAATTATCTTGTTTACATATACAACTACACAGCAAAACTGTCACCACAGCCACAACTTCTGCTAGCATTAGGGTTATTAAAATGAAAGCCTTTACCATTTAATCCATCGCTAAAATCAAGCTCAGTATTTACTAAGTATAAAAAGCTTTTTAAATCGGTAACTACTTTAACCCCATTATCTTCAAACACTTGATCCATGGGTTTTGTTTCATTATCAAAGTCTAGTTTATAGCTTAAACCACTACACCCCCCTCCTACTACACCAACCCTTAAAAAATAGCTAGTGTCTTCAGCAATACCAGCATCTTCCATCAGTTTAATAACCTTGGCTTTTGCTTTATCGCTTACATAAATTGCGTTATCTGTTGCTACCATCTTTATAAATTTCCTTAATGAACTCCTTTTTCTTCAAATACTAATTCTTCTAAGCCGTTTTTTACTCTATAATCATTAATTGCTGCTTTTATAGCATCTTCTGCCAAAACTGAACAGTGAATTTTAACAGGAGGAAGGTTTAGTTCTTCTACCAAATCCATATTATCTATCGCCATAGCCTGATCAACTGTTTTACCTTTTAACCATTCTGTAGCTAAGGAAGAAGAAGCTATTGCAGAACCACATCCAAAAGTTTTAAACTTTGCATCGGTAATAACACCGGTAGCGTCATCTACTTGAATTTGAAGGCGCATTACATCGCCACATTCTGGAGCACCTACTAAACCTGTACCCACACTTTTACTTGCCTTATCTAGTGTTCCCACATTTTTAGGATTACTATAATGATCTATTACCTTTTCTGAATATGCCATAATTAATTATGATTAAATGTGATTAAAAATATAAATTAATTTACTTATTTAAAACCTATTACCTATTACTCAATACTCACCGCTCAGTAGTAAGATCACCCTTTTATTTAACCGCTCACTACTCAGCCCTCAAAATACTAATGGTGTGCCCACTCAATGCTATTCAAGTCTATTCCTTCCTTGTACATTTCCCAAAGTGGACTCATATCTCGTAACTTATGAACAGTATTGCTTATTTGCTCAATAGTATAATCTATTTGTTCTTCGGTTGTAAAACGACCCAAACCAAAACGTAAAGAACTATGTGCCAAATCATCACCCAATCCTAAAGCCTTTAAAACATAGCTTGGTTCTAATGAAGCAGACGTACAAGCAGATCCAGAACTTAAAGCTATATTCTTATTAAAGCCCATTAGTAACCCTTCACCTTCAACATGTTTAAAAGAAATATTTGCAACATGGGGTAAACGGTGTTCTCTATTTCCATTTACATAAGCCTCTTCAATTTGCAATAAAGCATTTTCTAATTTATCTCTAAGCTTACTTAACCTTGCTGCATCATCTGCCATCTCTAAACGGGCTAATTCGCAAGCTTTACCAAAACCTACAATACCAGGAACATTTAAAGTTCCACTACGCATCCCTCGTTCATGACCGCCGCCGTCCATTTGGGCAGTAACTTTTACACGAGGATTTTTACGACGAACATATAAAGCACCAATCCCTTTAGGACCGTACATTTTATGAGCAGTAAAAGCCATAATGTCTATTCCATCTTTTATTACATCTACAGGAATTTTTCCTACAGCTTGTACCCCATCAGTAAAGAACAAAACACCGTGCTTTTTAGCAAGTGCAGAAATTTCAGTTATTGGTTGTACCACTCCAATTTCATTGTTTGCATACATGATGGCAATTAAAATGGTAGTTGGTCTAATAGCCGCTTCTAATTCAGCAAGATCAATTAAACCATCTTCTTTTACTTCCAAGTAAGTTACCTCACCACCTAATTTTTCAATATGCTTACATGTATCTAATACTGCTTTATGTTCGGTTGTAGCCGTAATAATGTGGTTTCCTTTGCTAGCATACATTTCATAAACCCCTTTAATGCCTAAGTTATCTCCTTCGGTTGCACCACTTGTAAATATTATTTCTTTAGGGTCTGCACCTATCAATGCAGCCACTTGTTCGCGGGCATAATCAACCGCTTCTTCTGCTTCCCAACCAAAAGGGTGGTTACGGCTTGCGGCATTACCAAAATGTTCTGTAAAATAAGGAATCATTGCTTCTAATACCCTAGGATCCATTGGAGTAGTAGCATTGTTATCTAAATAGATAGGAAATTTCAACATGTCTTTTCTTAATTAATACGTTTAATAACACAAACTTAGTGTAAAGGGTTTTAGGTTTTTATTAATTGGCACTTGTAATTCTTAATTTTTCATATATCGAAATTCAAAACCACCACTTTAATCGCCTTTAAAATTGGGCTTTCTCTTTTGTAGGAATGCATTTATTCCTTCTTTACTATCATTAAAAGTAAAACATTTTGAAAAGCTTTCAATTTCTACAGCATAACCTATATTATTACTTTCATCTGCAAAATTGATT
>Ga0007836_1000109_pt1 | contig 20383 bp, 17 predicted proteins | sample CryBogCBE23Oct07_FD_71205 | JGI IMG/M metagenome (GOLD analysis project Ga0007836, IMG submission 71205) | Freshwater microbial communities from Crystal Bog, Wisconsin, USA - CBE23Oct07 | ecosystem: Environmental > Aquatic > Freshwater > Lake | place: Crystal Bog, Wisconsin, USA | collected...
TGAGCAAAGAGACGGACACTTAAAGAGTGGTGATTTCTTTGATGCTGAAAAGTTTCCAAGCATTTCTTTTAGTTCTATTTCTTTTACCAAAAAGAGTGGTAATGACTATGAATTGTTTGGCGATTTAACCATAAAAGACAAAACAGTTCAAGTTGCTTTAGCAGTTGAGTATGGTGGTGCTATGACTGATCCTTATGGACAATCAAAAGTTGGTTTTGAATTGGCTGCAACCATTAGTCGTGCTGAGTTTGGTTTAACTTGGAGCGCAGTTACAGAAGCAGGAGGAGTAGTTGTAAGTGATGATATTAAATTGCTATTATCTGTACAGTTAATTAAGCAAGCATAAATGAATTACGAATAATGAGTTATGAGTTATGCGTAAAAAACATAACTCATACCCTTTTATTTCATCATCATTAAAAAATAAACAAAATGAACATTATAAAACAAATTCCGGCTTATTTACTAGCCTTGGTATTTATTGTATTTGGGTTAAACTTCTTTTTACACTTTATTCCAATGCCTCCGATGGCGGGTGATGCAGGCGCATTTGCTGGACTATTGTATAAAACAGGTTATTTATTAGTTGTTAAAGTATTAGAGGTTTCTATTGGTATTTTATTATTAGTACCTGCAACTAGAGCATTAGCTTTATAATTAATTGCACCTATTTCGGTAAACATTATGTTGTTTGAGCTTTGTATTGCTCATCAACCTGGTATTGGTGTATTACTAGTAATAATTAATGCAATTGGTATTTTTCTATCAAAAGATAAATATATGGGTATTGTTAAAGGATAATAACTGGTTATAACAAAGGTTGTCTACAGTTTACAGGGATGTAAATTGTTGACAACCTTTTTTTTATAGAATAACTAAAGAATCCTAATTCATTTTCTCCATTCTTAGATCTATCTTCTTGTCCTTTTTAAAATATTCCATTATTAATACAAACCCTGGCTTTGCAGGTAGCACAACCATGTGTGTAGCCTTAGAACTAAGTTGAATTTTATCAGTTAAAAACTTAGTTCCATTATATTTTAAAACATTAAATGTTTGCCCTTTGTATTCACTTGTTCTTTCGTAGTCTCTATAGCATACAGAAAATGTTTTTACATCTTTATCCGCTGTGGTAAAAGCATAATCAAAACCACCATAAGCTTTAATCAATAAAGCAACTAAATGCTGGCTATTTAAATCAGAATATTCGTTATGAAAGTCGCTGTGATGCTTTTCTTGTACTGTAGCACCTTTAATTTTAAAATCATTACCAAACTCCATAATTACCATATCGGTGATTTTAATCTTTGTATTACCACCACTATTTATTCGGCCACCCAATAACGATAAAGCATTTAATCCAATACCCAAAGCATCGGCTGTTCTTTTATAACCTTCGCCTACAACAAAAATGTTACCATCGTTAGATTGGATGATGTTATGAAAAAACAGGTATCCAATATCATCAATTTTACCTTTTTCATTTAATGGCAAATACTTACTTATGTCTTGCGCCCAATTGTTATATGCTTTAGACAATATTTTTCCATCATCATCAATTGTATAGATTGCAATACCTAAACTGAAGTCTTTTACAATATTATCGGTCTTGTTAAAGTAAGGCCCAATAATAGCAAGCTTTCCACTATAAGATAATTTGGTACAGTATTCTGGTATAAACAAATAATTGTCTCTTCCTTCTTCTATCTCAAATGCCTTTTTCTTTGTTTCAAAATTAATTCCTACAATAAAAATGTTTGGTTTACCAGAAGACATTTTAGTCTTTTTTTGCACTTCTAAAATTACTAAACTATCGGTACTAGCTAAATATCCAGCAGTAACATATTTCTCATCGCTTTCTTCGGGAGTATATACCCATTGTTGGTTTTTTACTGAACTGTTATATTCAATTTCATAACTACTTTTTTTATTGTCTTTTATTGGTAACAAGGTTATAAACCCTTTGTTGTCAACACTAAAAACTGATTGGTTTTTATATTCATCCGATGTTGGGTTGGCATACAATTTATAGAATTCATCATTCTTCTTATCCATATCTCTTGAATAAGTGAATTTTAGCCTACCATCGATACCATAAATTCGGGTTTCATATTTTTTTTCCTTTTCATTACTAAACAAAAAACTAAGGGCATCACCGTTAAAAGAAGACTCAAGCAAATTGATATTTTTGTCTTCTTCCATTTTAATTTCTTTTACCTTATTTAGGTTTTCATCTAAAATTTGTAGGCTATAAGCATTGGTATGCCTATCAATTTTATCTGTTTGATAAAAGAAAAAATAACCTTTTATCTGACCTTGTTGCATAATTGCACCAGAGTTTCGGAGTACCACAGTTTGTACTTGATCGAATGTTAACTTTTGGGCTTGCACCATTGTCATTACAAAAAAGGCAGCCACTAAACACTTTAATTTCATTTAGATTACATTTTTAAATTAGAGATTATTTTTACTGATTGATAAAGCCGTTTGAAAATCTTTTTCTGCAGACAATTGTGCTTGATATTTCTTTAAAAAATAATAGTTAATACTAGCTAATTCATCACTTGACAAATTATATATAAATTGTAATAGGGTATTGTAATCTTTATTATTATCTGGACTAGGCATTTCTAATACCTTACCTAATTGGTGCTTTTTTTCGTGTAATAAAATATTACTCATAAAACTACCAGTACTTAATACCGCAGTTAAATTGTTGGGGTCTTCTTTTAATAAGCGTAATGCCAAAAACAAACCATCGCCAAAAACTTCATTATTATAGTAATATTTTAATGTTTGCAAGGGCAAAGTTTTTTGTAAAACTCTAAACTGATTACTATCAATTGGATTACTCAACTTTCCAGACCAATCAATACTTTTTAGATTTCCACTTACTATTTTAATGCGTGTTTTACAATCAGGGTGCGTTTTTAATGAATCTTCTACAGCTACATCTTTATCCAATACTGCATGACCACCCAATAAACCATCTTCTTTAGCTAGCCATTTATTTTTAAAAGGATATTCGGGGCAATTAAATAAGGAACTTAAACAAGTTTCCGTATAAAAATTTATTTGATCGATGGTATCTAAAATACTTAAGGTATTAATGGAAGCCTTGGGTTGATAAACTGTGTTTTTAATAAATACCAATGCCAAACTATCGGCTTCAACTTCATGATCACGAGAATGACGACGGTTATTAAAAGAAAAACCTTTAGCAAGCTTTTCTAGTGCTTGGCGCTTATTAAATTCTTGCTTTTTTATGTTACGTAACTCCTTTTGAATTTCATCGGAGTATAAAGTTGTAATATACTTTTCAATACTATTTTCACCATGCCTTAAATAAATATGAGCCAGTTCGTGTGCAATTACAAAAGCTACATCACTTTCGTTAGTAAGCCTTTCTATTAAACCAGCGTTAACAATAAACACATTAAAGCCAACACTATGTGCATTAGGGATACTTATTTTGGAGATAAATCCTTTTATTGGTAAACTTTCTAATTGAGTATTAGCTTTTATTATTTTATTGTAAATATTTTGAAAGTAAGTATTATCAGCAGCATTGTTATCTATTTCGTTAGTTTCAAACATCTTTTTAATATTATCAAACTTCTCTTTGTATATGTTTACATAATATTTTTTGTAATTACCACTTAATTCATTTGTTTCCTTTTTATATTGGGCTTCTATCAACTTTAATTGAGCAGCAAGATTAGTAGTATCTGCTTGTACAACAGTATAGTTTTGAGATGAATTGGTTTGAGCTTCTATACCATTGTAAATAAAAATGCTAAGCAATAGTAATATGGCTATTAATTTAATATGACTAATTGTGTATTTAATTAGGTTAATTTTCACTAGTTTGGATACTTGTTTATTAATTGTTTTTTACAAATATATAGGGTGCTTTTTATTTTAACCCTATTACGCAATAGGAATCCAGAATAATTGTCAACTACTATTAAAACAAACATTTGCTTTATTGTATTTGATATTTTAGTAAAGAGACTATAGCTTCATTTGGGTTTAACATTTAATGTTGATTCTTTTAATAGCATTATTTAGCATTCTACCCTTTAGAATCTTGTATAGCTTTGATGATATTAGTCTTTAATGCCCTTTATTTTTAAAAAAGTACGCAACTGTCATGTAGTTTATCTCACAAATAAAATGTAACTGCTAATGCATAAAATACCCTTGCTGATATACAAATTATAACATCTACTCTTACAGGTTATGTATCTAACACGTAAAATAGAACACCTTACAAAAAAGTAGTGTTTACGATAACCCTGATAAAAGTTGGATAATTGCTCATTCAACTTCCACTCGCTCCCTTCGAGGCTATAAGCCTAGAAGGAATATTTTATTGCCTTTTACAATTAGTATTGTTGCTATAAGCAACAAATTAAACATTCCAAGCTACAAGCCTTGAAGTGCTCATTAGATACCTATTTTTTTGCTATTACACCCTTTACATTTTAAGTTCCTTCGTGTAACTTAATTAGCTTTATTCCTTTACAAGCATTGTTGTAATTGAGTTATATGTAACTTTTAACTTTAAAATATGCTTCTTTATTGCGAAAAATACCGCGCTTTTAGGGTATAATCAGGTATTCCTAGTACATAATGGCTGACTGACTATGCATAATGAAAGACGTATTATGCATAATGGCTGACCCACTATGCATAATGAAAGACGCATTATGCATAATGGATGACCGACTATGCATAATGAAAGACGTATTATGCATAATGGATGACCGACTATGCATAATGAAAGACGTATTATGCATAATGGCTGACCGACTATGCATAATGAAAGACGCATTATGCATAATGGCTGGCCGACTATGCATAATGAAAGACGTATTATGCATAATGGCTGACCGACTATGCATAATGAAAGACGCATAATGTATAATGGCAAAATATTGAATGCCACATGAAAAAGATTGAAACTAACGGTAAGAATTGGTAACTTTAGAGGGAAGTTACCAAAATATTGCTACCTATGTTATTACCATTATTTTTGGTGTGCTAGATGAACCATTAGATATGAAGAGAGACAAAAGCGGTCTTAAGCTTAAATACCACCCCACCCTATTGAACATACCTCAAAAGGGGAAATGGACAATAATATTGAGGAACCTAATTTTAATTTGAGAATCACCAAAATTTTCAAAGCAACATTTATTGTCATCCCAATAAAGTTGAGAACTGCTTATACATGCCTCCACCTGATTACCGTTCCTTTAATGAAGGCATTTATTACAGGGCTTTTATTTTTTCTATACGTTACTACTCCACCACTTCAAACAAAAAGAACTGCGTCTTTTGTAAAAATGAGAAGTTATCATCTACTACCGTTACCAACGTTTTGTGTCCATTAGGTAAAGTGGGGCCAAAAGTCATCCCTTCTACATTATCAATAAATCTACCCAAGCTATCCAAGTTTAATAGTAATTTTTTGGTAATAGGTGTATAGTTCTTATTGGTTAACAAACCCATATTATTAATAATGTTGGTTGCTTTGCTAAGGTCTGCTTCAAAAATCTTAATGGTACAGGCCATTCTTCCCATACCAAAAGATCTTTCCATCACCAATAACTTATCTTTTCCTACCCATAAAATATCTGGAATACCATTAATTCTAAACGCCAAAGGCAAGGGTGCATGCGCAACGGGGTCTAGTTTATACGCATATTGTGCTGTGTTTTTTTTGGTTGCTACATCATATTTAAGTATCCTAACCATTGGGTTTACATCATCGGTATCTGCTCTTGGGGCATCTTGGTATAAGGGCTCCTCGATACTTACATATAAATCTTTATAATCATTTGCAAAGGCACATCCTTCAAAAACACCATTCTTCCTAGGCCCTACTTCTTCTTTGTGCATAATGGTTTGTGGAGGTAAAGGAAAGGTATCAATATATTTACCTTCGGTAGTAATGGTAGTAATGGCAGGATTCTCTAAAATATCTTTAAATACACCTAATTCTCTTTCACCCTCACTTGTCCAAATCAAATGATTAGTGGTAGGGTTATAACGCATAGATTCGGGATCTGGTGTTCTGTATGGATTTCGTTTTACATTAGGATAAACAGTTCCATCAGGCTGTAACAAATATTTTACATCCTGAAAGATGATGGTGTCAATACCTTTTGTGGAGGTATTTATCTTTAAGGTGTAGAATCGTGCAGGGTTTCTATCGCTTCTATCATCACTAATACAATAATAAATTTGATGGGTTGGGTCGTAGTCTATTCCCGATAGGCCTCCAATAGTTGTTCCTTTAAACTGCATTTTGTGTGGCACATCGTACTCCGCAATAAATTTAAGTTGTTTTATTGCAGGCGCAGTTGGTAGTGTGTATTTTGTTTGTGCGGAAACTACAATTAACAAAGTAAGGAGGAATATTGGGAGGAGTATTGTAAATTTCATGATAAGATACTTTTCGCAAACATATATAAACTATTACTAACGATATAAGGGTTTTATATCATCTAGTTGCTTAAAAACTTTTCGCTTCGTAAGAAAAGGCTGCGATGTAGTCCATAGAGTTTTGTGACGGCGCCGAACACCTAATTCAATAAACTATTATGCAACCCATTAACACAATATGGGTTTAAAACCTTTACAGGGCTATAATAAGTTCTAAAATCTATACAAAGCATTTAACCCAATAAAATCGGCTTCATCTTCATGCGCTCGGAAACAGAAGCCAGCCATCCAATGTTTTTCTATCAAATATCGTAGACTATGCTGGTGAAAATAGTTATTATACATGGCAGGGTGTTGTGTAACATATCTACCTATTACCTGACTAATAATTACCCTACCCATTAAAAACTCGTGTCCAACATATAACCCTGCTAATACCGATGAATGTTTATGTGCAATAACGGGTATATCAGGACTAAGCGGATCGGTTTCTAGATGATTATAATAAGATTGAATACCTGCAACAACCCCATGTATACGTCCAATTTGTTTGGATGCCTCTACAAAACCACCTGCTGCATAAGTACGTTGGTAACCCATAGTAGTACCTGCATAATCTTGCCTACCTACATACAATAACCCAAGCGTATAATTAAATGGTCGACCTTTATAAATTTTATCGTGCACTCTATGATACTTGGGTAACAAACTTCCAAGAGGATGATATACTATTCCCGCAGAGGCAGTTATCCAATTAAGCCCTCTATTAGGGCGTTTAATATTGCCGTTAGAGATGTGGTTAAAATGACCTGCAAATTCTACACTAATGTTTTTAGAAAGTTTTAATCCCCAGCCAGCCGAAATTTGTAAATAAGGATTTACCCTTAGGCTATAACATTGGTTAAGGGTATCTATTTTAGACTCGAAACGAAAAGGATTATCCGAATAAGAAAATCCAAAGGTTGCACGGTAAAAGAAATTAAGGTTGTTATTAAGTCGGTAAACGGGCTGAATGAAGTAAGCAATCATACCCGAATTACCTAATATTGGAGACCCATAATGGTAAAAGTGAAACTGTAAACCCATTCGTGGATAGGCACTACTTAAATGAAAGGTTGCCGAATCTTTGGCTTGTTTACTCAACTCAAATCCAAAGCCTATGGGCTGTGTACCCCTAAGTTCTTCTATTGCTTTTGTATGAATAACTACACCACCCTTGTCAACATTAAAGGCAAAAGTGGTTTTCATGGGTTCGCTCTTTTTGTATTCACTATAAAACTGGGCATTACAAAAAGCCGTACTTAAGCAAAATAATAATAGAAGTATTTGTTTACCCATTAAAATTAAATATTAAATCCTTCCTGATTTTCAATTTCAACTTCATCAGGTGACTTAGAGGTGAACGTAAAGTTTTTTTGAGCTACATAACTAAAACCAACCACGAATACTATGGTTAAAAGAGTAGAAGGTGTAAAATACCAATTAAACCTATCTATAAAAAGCTTTAAAAATCCGTAATTGAGTACTAAACAAAACAATACCACGCAAAAATATTTTAACAATTGGATGGACTTCTTTTCGGATGTTTCCTGAAAAACAACATATCTACTTAGATAAAAACCTGTTGGGAAACTAAACATAAAACCAAACAAAAAAGCTGCTATGTGCGCTTGTATAACAAGATGAGGAAATATGGATGGAAAACTAATTGAACTTTCCTTAAACAGGTAATGAAAAGCTGCTAAGCGTAAAGACACATCTAAAGCAGTATTAAATCCACCACATGCAGCATACCTAAATGTTTGTAAAGGCATCAACTTTTTAAAGTATGGATATAACAAATCTATAAGGGATAATAGAAACCTACGAACGCTGTGATGTGCTTTTTGCATAAATGGTGACGAAGTTAAGGGGTAAAAACTGTTAGATTTGCTGCATTTAAGCAAATAAAGGGATTAATGAGTTTAATATATCAGATTAAAGAAGCAGCTACCAAAGCAATTAATAGTTTATATACCGTTTTATTGGATACAGATACCATACTGGTAAATGCCACCAAACCAGAATTTGAGGGCGACTATACAGTAGTTTTATTTGCATTTGTAAAGCAACTAAAGAAAACACCAGATGTGCTTGGGGAGGAATTGGGAAGTTACCTAGTTGAAAATAACCCTCACCTATTTTCGAGCTTTAATGTTATTAAGGGTTTCCTAAACTTATCTATAACAGATAATTATTGGGTTAACTTTCTTACAGCTCAATTTAATAACACTAACTATGGTGTTGCCAAGAAAAATGGCAAGAAGGTAATGGTAGAATATTCTTCACCAAATACAAACAAACCTTTACACCTTGGGCATTTACGTAATAACTTTTTGGGATGGAGTATTGCCGAAATATTAAAAGCTTATGGATATGAAGTGATTAAAACTTCAATTGTTAACGACCGTGGTATACATATATGTAAAAGTATGGTTGCCTGGCAACTGTTTGCTAACGGAGCCACTCCCGAAAGTACTGGAATGAAAGGTGACCACTTTGTAGGCAAATATTATGTACAGTATAATGATGAATACAAAAAAGAAGTTGAAGATTTAATAACAAAAGGAGCTACCAAAGAAGAAGCCGAAAAGAATGCACCAATTTTATTAGCCGCTCAGCAGATGTTATTAGATTGGGAAGAGGGTAAAGAAGAGGTAATTAACCTTTGGGAAAGCATGAACAATTGGGTTTACAGTGGCTTTGATGTTACGTATAAAAAGATTGGTAGCAACTTCGATAGAACTTATTATGAAAGTGAAACTTATTTATTAGGGAAAGATTTGGTTGAAAAGGGGCTTGAACAAAAAGTATTTTACCAAAAAGAAGATACGAGTGTTTGGATAGACTTAACGGCTGATGGATTGGATGAAAAGATTGTAAGAAGAAAGGATGGTACTTCGGTTTACATTACACAGGATATTGGATTAGCAGTAAATAAAGATGAAGAATACCAATGCGATAAAAGCATTTATGTGGTGGGCGACGAACAGAACTACCACTTTAAAGTGTTGAAACTAATTTGCCAGAAACTACAGATACCTTCTGCTGATGGCATCTTTCATTTAAGTTACGGAATGGTGGAGCTTCCTAGTGGTAAAATGAAAAGCCGCGAAGGAACTGTAGTTGATGCGGACGACCTAGTTGAGGATATGATATTAATTGCAAAGCAAAAAACCGAAGAGCTAGGCAAGGTAAAAGATTTTAATGAAGAAGAATTAGTAGAACTATACAATACTATTGGGCTAGGAGCTTTAAAATTTTTTCTATTAAGAGTGGATCCTAAGAAGAAGATGGTTTTTAACCCTGAAGAAAGTATAGAGTTCCAAGGCTTTACCGGACCCTTTATTCAGTTTATTTATGCAAGAATTAAAAGCATCCTTCGTAAGCTTGGAGAAGAATTAAAGCATCACGAAACAATTAGCTTTAACAGTATCTTGTTGCCTCTAGAAAAAGCAATCATTAAAGAATTAGAGCTATTCCCTATTATTATTAAAGAAGCTGCTACTGAATACGATCCATCCAAAGTAGCCATTTACAGTTATGGTTTAGCAAAAACATTTAGCTCTTTTTATACCGAATTGTCTGTTGCGAATGCAGAATCTACGGAGAAACGAATTCTTAGATTGCAGCTAGCGCAACTTACTGCACAGGTATTAAAAACGAGTATGAATTTGTTAGGTGCAAATGTTCCTGAAAGGATGTAGAATAAGTAGTTGTTCTATTAAAGGTTTTATTCAATCGTTATCGGTAAAATGATTTTTTTTAATTAATCATCGCATATCGGTTTACCCTATTTTTGCGACGCATCATAAAAAAAGTATGCCCTCTTAATTATGTCAGTATTAGTAAATAAAGACTCTAAGATTATCGTTCAGGGTTTTACCGGAACGGAAGGAACTTTCCACGCTTCTCAAATGATTGAGTACGGAACAAATGTTGTAGGTGGTGTTACACCCAACAAAGGTGGAACCTTACATTTAGACAAGCCAGTATTTAATACAGTTGCTGATGCTGTTAAAACCACAGGCGCTAATGTTAGTATCATCTTTGTACCTCCAGCTTTTGCTGCTGATGCAATTATGGAAGCTGCTGAAGCTGGTATTGCTTTGGTAGTTTGTATAACTGAAGGAATTCCTGTTCAGGATATGGTGAAGGTTAAAAACTATTTAGTGGGTAAAGAAACGCGTTTAATAGGGCCTAATTGTCCAGGTGTTATTACTGCCGAAGAAGCTAAAGTGGGTATCATGCCAGGCTTTATATTTAAGAAAGGTAGAATTGGTATCGTGTCTAAATCTGGTACTTTAACTTATGAAGCTGCCGATCAAACTGTAAAAGCTGGTTTAGGAATCAGTACTGCAATTGGTATTGGTGGCGATCCAATTATTGGTACACCTACTGTTGAAGCAGTTAAATTATTAATGAACGATCCTGAAACTGATGGCATCATCATGATTGGTGAAATTGGTGGAAGTATGGAAGCAGATGCTGCTTATTGGATTAAAGATAACGCTACTAAGCCTGTTGTTGGTTTCATAGCTGGACAAACTGCACCTGCGGGTAGAAGAATGGGTCATGCTGGTGCAATTATTGGTGGTGCTGATGATACAGCGGCTGCTAAAATGAAAATCATGGCAGCGTGTGGTATTCATGTAGTAGATAGTCCTGCTGATATTGGTAAAACAATGGCTGCAGCAATAAATAAATAATTAAAAGATATAAGGGAAGGAGGATATAGTAAAAAGAGGGTATAGTAAACGAGGCATAGAGTTATAGAGTAAATTAAACCATACTTATAACTTTATCACTATTTTACTCTACCTTTTTTTATTTCACTTGTTACCCCCCTTGCCTATTACCTCTTATCCTATCACCTCATCACAATTCCCTCTTCCCCTAACTTTACACCATGAACAAAAAAACTGTATTAATTGGTGCATCACAGAACCCTGAACGATATAGCTATCTGGCAATAAAAGCTTTAAGAAAGCACAAGCATGAAGTAATTGCTATCGGAAAAACGGAAGGTAAAGTGGCTGATGTTGATTTTATTACAGAAAACCTACTGATTAGTGAAGTAGATACAGTTAGCTTGTATGTTAACCCTACAATACAAAAATTTTATTATAACTATATTCTTTCACTGCATCCTAAGCGAATTATATTTAATCCTGGTACCGAGAATAAAGAGTTATATGCATTAGCTGTACAAAATAATATACTTCCTCTTGAAGCTTGTACCTTAGTTTTATTAAGCACTAGTCAGTATTAAATATTTTATAATCCCATTATCACTATCTCGGTTCTTCTATTTAAAGCCCTTCCTTTTTCAGTAGTGTTATCCGATATAGGGTTACCGTCTCCCATTCCTTTGCATTGTAACCTCAGTTTATCTATTCCATTGCTTATCAAATAACTCATTACTTCCTTAGCACGGTTGGTAGATAAAACTAAATTCTCCTCTTTATTACCCAAGCCATCCGTATAACCATTAATTGCAATCGTAATGGTGGGGTTCTCCTTTAATATTTCAATTATTTTTTCTAGTTCAACCTTACTCTTTTCAGCTAGGGTATAGTCATTAATGCCAAAAACGATGTTGTGCAATACCATTTTGGCATTCACTACAATTGGATTTAAGTAAATATTTTCTCTATAAGTACTATCTGCCGCTTTATTGTTAAGGTCGTACAGCTTATTATAAAACAAATAGCCCTTTCGATTCACATTAAAACTATACGCACGATCTGTTGGTAAGGTTATAAAATAATAGCCTGTTTCATCAGTTTGTACAACCATCAAAGGCTTTCGGGTAATATTATCAATTACTTCCACATTAGAGGGTAGCCCTTTTTTAGTTTTCTCGTCGTACACATACCCCTTAATATAAATTGTTTTTGAAGGTTGAATATCTTTTCTTAATTCAAAATAATATAAATCCATCCCACCCTTACTATCACTCCTGTCACTTGCATAATAAGCATCCGTTCCGTTTGCAGCCACGGTTAAACTCCCTTCATTTTCTATAGTATTTATGGGATAACCTAGGTTTTCGGGTACACTCCAGCTACCATCAGTCCCTTTTCTACTCACAAATAAGTCGGTACCCCCATAACCTTGTAATCCATTAGAAGTAAAATAAAGCGTTTGGTTATCTGCGTGCATAAAGGGTGCTTGTTCATCCCCAACTGAATTTATTGTAGGACCCATATTTATTGCTTTGCCCCATTTACCATGTATATCTCTGTAACTTACGTATAAGTCTGCCCCTCCAAAACCACCAGTACGCTTACTACTAAAATACAATACTCTTTTATCCGGACTTAAGCAAGGGGTGCTTTCCCAGAATTCAGAATTGATATTTGGGCCCATATTCTCGGGTTCACTCCATCCATTAGGTGTATAGTAACTTAAAAACAAATCGAAGTTGCCATAAGTTTTACCCGATATATCAGCAGCAAAAATCATCCAATCGCCATCTGCCGAAACAGTGATAGCCCCTTTAAAGGGTTCTTCATTTAGTTTACCAGGAATAATTTCTGCCTTTGAAAACAGTTTGGGATTAATTAAATTGCTCCTATAAAAGTATTCCCCCCCATCTTCACTCCTTCTAGAAAATACTAGTAAACTATCATCTACACTAAATGTGGGTAAGTATTCTGAATGTGCTGAGTTAACACTATCGCCTAGATTGATGGGATTAAATTGATAGTCGGGATGGGGGTATTTGTTTTGATATTGTACCCCAAACTCATAACACTTCTTTCTATAGGAGGCACTTTTTAAACTCACTTCATCCATATTTGGGATAGTTAAAAAAGTATTAATTGCAACAAGTGCACTATCAAATTTACCCAAACCAGCTAGGTTAATAGAATAAGGAAGATTGTAAATACTACAATAGTTACTGTCTTTGTGTTTGGCTCGTTCGTAATAATAAACAGCAGCTTTATAATTCTTTAATTGCCCATAAACCCCTGCTAACGATAGGTAGGCATCTAGATAATTACTATCTATTGCAATAGCTTTTTGCAGGTAGGGGATGGCATCATTATAACCATCATGTGCCAAAATACCTAGTACCTGACCATATATATTGATTGCTCTCTTGTTTATTTTCTCGGGTTGATAGGCTTGCGCCCAACCCCTTTGGCTGTTAAAGAATAAGAAGAAAGCAAGAATAAAAAGAAACCGCATACAATAAATTGTTGGGCAATGTCGGTAAATTAAATAATCTAAATCTGTTAAAGCATTCTTTAAATGTTTACAAAGTGCACTATTATTGAATATCTCTCATTTCTTCTATTATTTTAATCCAACAACTATCTCTCCATCTTTTAATTCCTTTTCTATTATTTCTTTTCCTTCAAAGCCATGTAATACAATGGATACATGATTGAATTTTGTGGTATAGTTACCTTCCTTTTTATGAAGAATTAACAGGTTATCAGCGGGATTGTATGTAATAACACGTTTGTAGTAATTACCTTTTTCATAATTATAGGTCTCCCCATCATCTTCATAATAAGTATAATTATTGGTTATTGTACCTTTATAAATGTGTAGGAATAACATTCCATCGCCCTTTTCTTTGGTGTTTTGAACAACCGATTGCATAGGTATAATAGCACTTTCTCTAGCAAAAACGGGTAGATTATCCAAAGGACTTTCTACAAAATAACTTATCCCTCCTTCGTATATTTTATCACTACCCACCCTGTACCAATTGGTGTTTTCTGGAAGATATACATCTGCAATGTTTTGGGTTGAAGCCACAGGGCAAATTAATAAACCATTACCAAATAAAAACTGGTTTTGGTATTTGCTGTTGTATGCGTTATAATCTAAGGTATATTCAATAGGTAGCATTCTATTTATAGGCATTCCTGTTTGGTGGGCCTCATAAAATGCGCTATATAAATGAGGCAATAGTTGATACCTATGTTCTAAAATGGTTCTTATCTTATTGGTGTTATCTTCTCCAAATAACCAAGGCTCTCTGTAGTTAAAGTTAATACAGGTATGGTTTCTAAAAAGCGGGCTATAGACACCCAAACTCAACCATCTAATAAATAACTCAGGTGTGGGGTTGCCAATAAATCCACCAATGTCCATTCCTGTGTATGGAATACCACTAAGACCCATACTGTTTAATAACCTAAAGCCCAGTAACATGTGCTCGTCACTACTTACATTATCACCTGTCCATTGTGCAGAATACTTTTGAACTCCAGCATAAGAAGCCCTTGTAAGTACAAAAGGGCGTTGCCCATTCAAACTCAATTTAGTGCCTTCATAGGTAGCTTTAGCCATTAACAAACCATAAGCATTCTTAACCGTAAACAAGGTTTGTTTATCCTTGCCTTCACCAAATTCTATTAAATTTGGAAACTCTCTACCCCAAGCCGCAGGTTCATTCATATCATTCCAAAAGCCCCTTACACCATTATTGATATAAGGTTCTTTAAAATTAGCCCCCCACCATTGTCGTGTTGCTGTTTTTGTAAAGTCGGGAAAATGACAACGCCCTGGCCAAACATGCCCAATATAAGGTTTGCCGCCAGGATAGGTTGCAAAATGATGATTTGCAATTCCATCTTCATAAGCTTTATATCCATTTTCTACTTTTATGCCTGGATCAATGATGGTAACCATATCAAAGTGCATGGCTTTTAATTGGTTCAACATTCCTTTTACATCGGGATATTTATTACTCCATGTAAATACCTTGTAATTATCCATATAATTAATATCGCTCACCACTACATCGGCAGGTAATTTTTTATCTCTAAAGGTTTTTGCAATGGTTAATAGTTGCTCTTGGTTATCGTAACCCCAACGAGATTGTTGAAAACCTAAGCTCCATAAGGGTGGCATTGGCGTTCTTCCTGTTAGGCTGGTATAGTCTTTAATGATAGAAGGGATGGTGGCGCCCCCAAAAAAGTAATAGTTCATTTCACCATCATCTGCACCAAAATGAAACAATTCCTCATCGGCTCCCCCACCAAAATTAAAATACGACTTATGACTATTATCGAAGAAGATACCATACACCAGTTTATTGTGAATGCCAACAAAGAATGGGATAGTAGCATATAATGGGTCTGCATTGTTGGCATAAGCAGGTACATCTGTATTCCAATTTTGATAAAAGTTTCCTCTTCTGTTAATGTCTCCAGTTTTTTCGCCAAGTCCAATAAATTTCTCATCTGCGTGTAACTGCTTATAACAACTTACCTGATTACCAAACCAGCTTACGCCCAAAGCCTTTTCATCCGCACAAAGAAGCTGGTTATTATTATTATAAATACTTATTCTAAAGGGTGTAGTATTTAGGTGAATGATTAAAGAGTCGGTCTTTAGTATCTTTTCCTCTCCACTTTTTATAGAAACTACATGATAGGTAGGCGTTAAGCTATCAATTGCAAATGAATGATCGGTTGTAAATGGTTGTTTACTAAACCGTATGCGGATGGTAGTGGCATTGTAAGCGGTAATGCGTACAAAGGCATTTGTTAATGTAAACTCGATTCCTCCATTAATTATTTTTTCGGATACCAAGTTACCCGCTTGTTCACTTAGACGGTTCATTTGACAAAAAGTTGTTGATGTATATATTGATAAAAAGGCAATTAACAGCAATCGTTTCATATAAAAAATAATTAGAACACAAACATATTGATTTAAGACAATAATATGTATAAAGTACACAATAAATAAATGGGTAAATATGACCCTTATAAATGTAAAGTTTGGTTTACCAAGATAAATTATTAATACACAAGCCTTAATACCAACCAAAGAAAGGGTGTAGCTAGTAAAAGAGAATCGAACCGATCGAGAAAACCACCATGACCAGGAAAGATTTGACCACTATCCTTAACACCTGCCAAGCGTTTTAATTTACTTTGTAATAAATCGCCTCCAGTTCCTGCAATTGCACCCACAGCGGTAATAATGAGTAGTATTTGTAGGTTCTCTATTTTAAAAATGTAATAACAAATAAAACTTACACCAAAAATGGCAAGTATCGCTCCGCCAACAGTTCCTTCCCAAGTTTTTTGTGGTGAGATAGCAGTTAGCGGTGTTTTACCAATAAAAGAACCCACCATATAAGCCATTGAATCGTTAATCCAAATAGAAACAATAAGAATAAGTGGAAGTAACCATTCTGGAACTGTTGCTGTGCTATTGATAAATGCTGAATAATTACGTAGACTAATTAATAATGCCCAACTTACAGATATATAAACTAAGCCAAAAGCAGAATAGGCGATTACTTTTAAATTGAGATTCTTGTTTAGAACAATTTCGTTTAAACAAAAAATAATGGTGAGTACCAAAATACCGTACCAACCAATACCATGTAATGAAATATGATTAATTTGATAGGCATCATTGGTATTTAAAAGCATAAAACACCAACCCAATAGCATTACGTTGTTACGATGAAAACTAGATATTTCCTGATAGTCTGCCTCCACAAATCCAATGATTCGTTGGTATTCTATCCAACAACCAAAATGTACGATGGTAAACAGAATAAAATAACTCCATTGATTAAATATAATGCCAGTAAGCATGATGCCAACAAAAGCAACGGCTGTTAGTGTGCGTGTTTTAAAAGTTTTAAGATTAAGCGCCATAGTTAACCAATATCCTAATTTAATAATGCCTTGTTTAATAATCCATTAGCCACGTCCTTAAAAGTAACAGGCACATACAATTCTATTTCTCCAAATATTTGGTAGCTACTATCTTGTTTATTTAAAAGATAAACGGGAATATTGTTTTCTTCCAATACTCCCTTTGCTATGTTTGCTTCCGAAAAGTTGCGTGTTTTTATTAATAAATGCCAGTCTTTCATATTGAGTAAAGGTTTAAGATTGAATGATTGATTTACTTTCTACAACCTGTTCGCTCTGCTTTTTAAACCATGCCATTAATGCTATCATTACAAAGGTTGATGCTATACAAATCCACCAAGGAAAATGATCTTCTAAAGCATCTTTAGTAGGCTTACCATTCATAGAATAGATATATAAGGCAGTTACCGCAAAAGCATTATTTAAGAAGTGGGCAAAGATATTTAGCCAGATATTCTTACTGTAGTAAAATATCAATCCTAGAATTACCCCCAAACTTGCCCTTGTAAGAAAACCATAATAACTTATATGAATGGCACTAAAGATGATGCTTGTAACAATTATACCTGCCCACGGGTTACGAAACCAATTGATAAATAACTGTTGCATAGTACCTCTAAAAAAAGATTCTTCAACAATAGCAGGTATTAAAGCAATGATAAATATTGCCATGATGTATTCTTTAAAATTGCTCATTTTGGCCATAGAAAGTACTTGATCGTTATAAGCATCTTCCGCCTTTTTAAATACCTCTTGCCAGTGTTTAGGTAGGGGAATCATTTCGTTTAAATCTCCTAATAATGCACCCACGAACAATGCCATAATTGCTATTAGTACCACTATAGCAACCTGATTAATATTTACTTTATTATTAAACCCAAGGTGCATAAAGGGCTTTTTATAAACGATGGTTGAGAATACATAAGCAGGTAAAAAAAACATAAACACAGTTGTTATAAGCTGTATCACTTTGGCTGCATTAGCAAAGGAGGGTTTGGTTATTTCGGTTTCCAAACTTAATAAATGAATATGCGGTACCATTAATTTTACAATTCCTATTGCGGCAAAACTTCCAAAAACTAAACCTGCACCTAAAAGCATTAATAATAAGCCCAATTGAGCCCAATGATTCATAAATGGTGACTTTGAAGCTTCTTTTTTATGAGAATCTTCTAAATATTTGTCTAATTGCGTAGAATAATTTGATTTCGGTGTTATAAATTCCTCTTGTTCCTCCATAAAAAGATTTAGCTTGTATTTTCGCCAACAAAACAAAGATAAAGTTTTACATCATTGTTATACAATCAATTGTATTAATCTTTAGCGCACAAAAAAAGTAATGGTTTATATAGATAAAATAGAATTACCCGATTTCCCATTGTTGTTAGCACCAATGGAAGATGTTAGCGACCCCCCGTTTAGAGCTGTTTGTAAGGATAACGGCTCGCATTTAATGTACACCGAATTTATTAGTAGTGAAGGGTTGATTAGAGATGCCATTAAAAGCAGACAAAAGCTAGACATCTTTGACTATGAACGACCTGTAGGTATTCAGATTTTTGGTGGAGATGAAGATAGTTTAGCCTTAGCAGCCAAAATTGTTGATGTAACAAACCCCGATTTATTGGATATTAACTTTGGATGTCCTGTTAAAAAAGTTGCTTGTAGAGGTGCTGGTGCAGGAGTACTAAAAGATATTGATTTGATGGTTAGGTTAACATCGGCCGTCGTAAAATCTACCTCCTTACCAGTTACGGTTAAAACGAGATTGGGTTGGGATGATAACACTAAGAATATTGAAGAAGTTGCCGAGCGTTTGCAAGATTGCGGTATTAAAGCATTAGCCATACATGGGCGTACAAGAAGCCAAATGTATAAGGGTGAAGCCGATTGGACGTTGATTGGTAAGGTTAAAAATAACCCACGAATTAAAATCCCCATCTTTGGTAATGGTGATATAGATAGCCCTCATAAAGCAGTTGAATATAAAAATAGGTATGGTGTAGATGGTATTATGATTGGTAGGGCAGCAATTGGTTATCCATGGATTTTTAGAGAGATAAGGCATTATATAAATACTGGCGAATTAATGCATGGGCCTACTTTGGATGAACGTGTGGAGGTGAGCAAAAAGCACTTGAGAAAGTCGGTTGAATGGAAAGGCAATGTGGTAGGTATTAATGAAATGAGGAGGCATTATGCTAATTATTTAAAAGGATTACCTAATATTAAAGAGTTTAGAAACAGGTTAGTTACTTTAAAAGAAAGAGAGGAAGTGGAAGGTGTATTAGATGAAGTAAGGGAATATTATAAAGGAATTGAGATAGAACGTAGCCCTATTGAGCTAATTGATTACCACGAAAAGTGTCCTTTATAGATAATACCCTTACTTATGTCTATACAAGTTTTAACAGAAAAGCTATGGTTTCCTCCCGTTGAAACTGCCCTTCCGGATGGGTTATTAGCTATTGGTGGAGACTTATCTGTTGAAAGATTGTTATTGGCCTATAAAAAAGGAATCTTTCCTTGGTATGATGATGATTTACCGCTGTGGTGGTGCCCTAATCCACGTTTTGTATTATTGCCCGACAATTTAGTGGTGAGTAAAAGCATGAAGACTTTATTAAAAAGAAATGCTTTTAATTTCACAACCAATACAAACTTTTATGGGGTTATAAATGCATGTAAATCAACTTCAAGAAAAGATCAGGAAGGCACTTGGATAAAAGAAGAGGTTGTAGAATCATACACCAAATTACATCATCTTGGTTACGCCCATAGTGCAGAAGTCTGGGATAATGGATTACTGGTGGGGGGATTATATGGTATTAAACTAGGAAAGGTATTCTTTGGCGAGAGTATGTTTAGCCATAAAAGCAATGCAAGTAAATATGCCTTCATTAAGTATGTAGAAATATTGAAACAAGAGGGAATCGTTTTAATAGATTGTCAGGTTTATACCGAACATCTTGCAAGTTTGGGGGCTAAAATGATCATGCGTCAACAGTTTACACATTTAATTGAACAGTTGATTCCGTAAATTTTTTCTATTCCTCTTTACGCCAATTACGCACAAATACTGTCTTATAACAATTGTTATTTATTCCAAAATATGTAGCAACCCGTATGAGTTTCTTCATTTAGTAACCATAAATTAATTAGAAGGGGCATCAATTAGAATTCCTCCTTTATTGATCCTACTTGGTTTATACAGTAAACCTCTTCGGAAATTGAATTTGCCACCC